>Ga0180431_10000023_pt1 | contig 199281 bp, 267 predicted proteins | sample SS_ome_11_FD_132459 | JGI IMG/M metagenome (GOLD analysis project Ga0180431, IMG submission 132459) | Hypersaline lake sediment archaeal communities from the Salton Sea, California, USA - SS_1_MS_1 metaG | ecosystem: Environmental > Aquatic > Non-marine Saline and Alkaline > Hypersaline >...
GCCCCTGCAGGCGGCGACTGCGGACCTTCCTGGCGACGTGATGTACGGCGATGGCGTCTGGATCAAGAGCGCCGAGGTCATCAAGGTCGAGTCCAGTCGCTTCAAGCTGGGTGTGCTCAACGCTCGGCTGACGACCTACGACAACGACGGGGACCCGGTGGTCCGGGTCTACGATCCTGTCGAGGTAGAGACCGTCTTCAACACGTCTCCATTCGCCCCGCGGTTCGCGTGGTTCCAGGCCCAGGGCCTCGACTACTCGACCCTCTCGTCCAGCTCGCTGGCGGCGAACCTCGTCAGCGACGACGCCACCCCGGCCCAGAACGCCGAGGTGATGTCGGACATCGACGTGGCCAGCGAGAGCTACCCTCGGGACGCCGGCGTCCCCGGCCAGTTCAGCCTCACCGGCCTCATCCTGAAGCTGCGCCACTGGATCGATGGGACCGAGCAGCCCGAGGAGAGCTACACGTTCACCTCGACCTACGACCTGTCGACGGTGACGGGGAGGGCCCAGTTCCTCACCGACCTGGGCAACGGCTTCAGCTCGGCCTTCGCGTTCAGCTGGACGGTGGTGGCCGGCGCCTACTACCTGACCATCACGCTGACGGACTCCGGCAGCTCGGATGATCGCATCATCGTCAGCTACGACGGCAGCGCCAACGTGGCATTCAACTTCAGCCAGCTCTCTCCGGGGACCCGCGGCGACGGAGCCGACCCCTCGTTCGGCCCCGCCGACGTGGCCGATCTGGGAGCGAGCTTCGACTGGTTCATCAACCTGGCGCTGAAGGTGCGGCACTTCGCCGCCGGCGACGTCATCACCGCAGGTCCGACCTCGGCGACCGTCGCCGCCGGTGGAACCGGCTCGGTGGTCCCGCTCGTTCCCGGATCGATCGTGGGCCCCGGCTTCAACGTGGGCGACACCATCACCGACGGTGGTGGCCTCTCCACCGGGTACGTCACGGGAGTCGACCCGGACTACCTCATCATCCAGTGGTTCGCTGTGGGTCAGAACATCACCAACGGCGGCGGCGTGACGGGCGTGGTCAGCCGGGTGATGGACCTGCCGACGGCCGGCTTCACCCTGGTGGGTGTCGAGAGCGTCGCCGGCGGCAACTTCCTGGTGTCCGACGTCCTGGATGACGGCGCCAACCCCATCGGCCAACTCTTCTCGGCACCGAACTGGGCGGCCCTTGGCTTCCCCGACTACAACCGCGCCAACGGCATGGTCTTCCTCGACGCCGCCGGCAACCCGGTCTACGAGCTCAACATCGACATCGACCGGGACATCTACGGCACGTCGAACCCGCCGCTGTACGCGGTGGCCGTGGACTTCGTCGGCGTCGAGCCTCAGGCCGGCGTCGACTACGGCGCGGGCCAGATCGTCTGGCTCGGTGCTCCAGTTCCGGGACCGGGCGCGGACCTGGCCGAGATCGTGGCGGCCTACCGCTTCCCGAACGGCGGTCTGGGCGAGGGGATGCTCATCCTCCGCGGCATGCAGACGCCGGCCCTGTGGATTCCGGGTGCGCCGCTGCAGGCGGACGACGGAACCCCGGCCCCGCTCGCTCCCTCCTCCGTGATCGCTGCCGGCGCGGCGCCGTTCACCGGCATCCCGCTGCCCGTCGACAACGCCTGGGGAGCCACGGTCTACAACGAGATCAGCGAGCTCGTCGCCGACATGAACGCCGTGACCGATCACAACGGCGTCGCGTGGCTGGGCAACTACCTCGAGCTCTACGACGCCAGCGAGAACGAGCTGATGCGTCTCGGCATCCGCAGCGAGGGCGTCATCGTCAGCAACGAGGTGCGGATCACGGTGTCGGCGATCAACACCAGGGCCGCCATCGTCAACCCCATCGACAACCTCGAGGACGACACCCTCGGCTTCTGGGCCACCAAGTTCTCGGACGGCACCGGACGTCAGCAGAGGCCCGAGCTCAAGGGAGGAGCGCTGACCTTCCCGCTGACCATCCCCGGCGTGGCTCCGGCCACGGTCACCGGCATCAACCTGTCCGGTGATGAGTGGGTCAACGACCTGGCCGCGGACATCGTGGGCATCCCCAACGTCCGCGAGCTCTTGCTGGGAGCGAGTGGCCTGTGGTACGGCCTGATGAGCCCGTTCACCCCGGGTACCCCGCCGGCCCTCCCGCTGGCCCCCATCCCCAACCCGTGGCGCGCTGCCGGCGTCGAGGCCTACAACACGGTGGAGGGCGGTCAGGACGTGCTCGTCCTCCGCGGGCCGACCGATGGCTTCGCGCAGAGCGTCGAATCCGAGGCGACCACCCAGACCTACGAGGGCTGGCAGCTGCTCAACCTGGCCGTGGGTGCGCTGGGCTTCGGCACCGACTCCCTCAACGGCAACCGCCTGCGCTTCCAGTTCAACGGCAGCCCGCGGGTGTACGACACCGTCGCCCCGAGCAACTCGCTGCTGGCGCTCATCGACGCCATCAATAGCGACGCCGGCTTCGACGTGGCCAGCCTGGGCGGCACGACCAACGAGGCCCTGAAGCTGACCTCCCCGCTGACCGGCGTGGCCTCCAGCGTGCAGATGCTGGACGCCGACCCGGACGAGGACTCGGCCTGGAACACGGATCCGACTCTCTTCCCCGGCGCCGCGGCCGCGTGGCGCCTGGGCATGACTACCCGGGACGGGGTGGGTGGCAACGACTTCGCCGTCGGTGCCGGCAGGCCGCTGCCGGACGCCTACGTCCCCACGGCAACTGGATCGCTGCACGTCGGTGCGGAGATCTTCAGGCATCCGACCACGGGCTACCCGCTCTACCCCGCGGTGGGCAACCACTACATCGAGTACCGGGCTCACCGCCTGGACGTGACGCCGAGGGCGGCCAACCCGGGGCTTCTCGTGTTCAACGACACGGATGAGGAAGACGACGCCCTCTCCCCCCTGGACACGAACAACCCGCTCGGCCTGGGTGTCTTCATCCAGACGCTGAACGCGCCGGGTGTGCAGAACTCCTGCCTCGGAGTCCCCGAGATCTCCACGGGTGCGATGGACGGCACGCTGCAGGGCTACGCCGAGGCGCTCGACTTCCTCGAGAAGGAAGACGTCTACGGCATGGCGCCGCTCACCCACATGGACACGGTCCACCAGGCGTTCAACACCCACGTCCTGGCGATGAGCGAGCCGGACCGTCGCGGCGAGAGGATCTTCTTCTTCAACCCGCCGGTCCCGACCTTCGCCAACCCGACGCTGGTCTCCAGCGGCACCGACGGCGAGAGCGTCGCCGGTCAGACGGCCCAGTTCCTGATGGACTCCAACCCGGCCGCAGCCCTGGCCGCTCAGGGCCTCGACCCGGCGCTCCCGTTCACCGTGGACGACGGTGTCTACATCGAGCTCACCGCCGGAGGCGAGACTCGGCACTACAACCTCTCGGGCGTCAACGCCTCGCTGGCTCTGTTCAACCTGGGACCGTTCACGGACCCGGACGACCAGAGCTTCTACAGCACCACGCCGCTGACCGAGACCCTGTCCGGTGAGGACTGGTCGCTGTTCATCCGTGGCGCCAAGCTGGTCATCCCGGGTACCACTCGGGTGGACTACGGCGCGGTGGCCGAGACGGTGGCTGGCGCGGCCGCGGGCTACAAGAACCGTCGGGCCTACTACGTCTTCCCGGACAGAGCCAAGACCAACCTCTCCGGCACCGAGATCGAGATCGAGGGCTACTACCTCTGCTCGGCCGCGGCCGGCATGTGCGCGCAGCTGGCCCCGCAGCAGGGCCACACGAACTACCCGATGGCCGGCTTCACCGGCGTCATCGGCTCCAACGACGTGATGCGCGATGACCAGATGGACACCATGGCCGCAGGCGGTGTCTATACCATCATCCAGGAGGTGGACGGCGCGCCGCTCACCTGTCGCCACCAGCTCTCGACGGACACCACGAGCATCGAGACCCGCGAGCTCTCGATCACCAAGGCCGTCGACTATGTGGCCAAGTTCCTGCGCACAGGCATCAAGAACTTCATCGGCATCTCGAACATCACGCCCGAGCTCCTGGACACGATCTCCGCAGTGGTGCAGGGGCACCTCGACTTCCTGCTCGAGTCGGGCATCATCGCCGGCGGCGAGGTGAACAACATCGTGCAGGACAGCACGCAGCCGGACCGCGTGCTGGTGGACGTGACCCTGAAGGTCCTCTACCCCTGCAACTACATCCGCCTGACCCTGGTCATCTAGGACGGGAGGCTGGCCCATGTCTGGTTCGAGAACCTCCGGCTACATCCCGCCTCTCGAGCGGACGTTCGCCCAGGAGACTGGGGTGGGGCCGGCAGGTGCCGTCTTGCGGCTGCGCGCTCCCAAGTGGGGAGTCCTCCGCAGCATCACGGTGGTGCTCACCACTGCGGTGCCGGTGGCCACGAAGTTCAACATCGAGGTCTTCGAGTCCTCGGTTGTGGCCACCCTCGCCAACCGGATCTTCTTCTACGAGGACTGGCTCGTCGCTGACGGCGAGTTCGGAGTCGTCAGAGAGATCCCCTACTCCAACGTGGAGGACGAGAACTACCTGTACGTTCGCATCACCCCGGACGCCGGGGCGGAAGACTTCGACGTGGTCCTCAAGGCCGTGAATGACGGACGGTGACGAATGCCGCAGAGAGTACCACTTCCAGAGTCGGGTGACCACCAGCAGCTGCTCAACCTGCAGGGCGGTACGCTGGCGGAGAGATACCATCTCGACCAGACGGAGCACGACTCGCTCGTCGGATCGATCTCCTCTACGGTTCAGACCCTTCGCGTCGCCCCGTGGGGGCAGCCGACCAACAACGGCCAGTGGGGAAGTCCGGTCGACACCATCCAGGCAGCCATCAACTTGGCCAACACCTTGTTCATCGGTCAGTCTGTCTGTATCGTTGTCGAGCCCGGCACGTACAATGAGAGCGTGCTGGCCAGCTTTGCTGCAGGAGCGTCCCCTAGCTACATCTCTCTCATAGGGCGAGCGTCGGGGGAGACATTCATCTCTGGCGCGGCCGGATCTCCTGGCCTGGATGTCGTCTTCACCGATGAGGGAGGTATCTTCCTCGACCACATCATCGTCCTCGGGAACGAAGCACTCGAGCCGGCCATCAAGGTCGTGGCCAACGTCGCTGACATCTCCAAAAGGTGGGAGGCCCGCTTCCACGATGTGGGTGCCATCGACCAGGCCGGAGGGGGAGCGTTCAAGATCGGGGTCCCGTCGGACTGCCTAGAAGGGTTGGTGGACCACCGGTTCTGCACCATCCACACATTCAACGGCCTGGCGTTGGAGTTCGACACCACGGGAGCTCTGAACGGAAGAGTCGAGTTCGCCGGCGACTCCACGCTCTTCGGTGGGGGCATCCCTCCGGCTGTCGGCACGATGCCGTGCATCCAGGGTGTGTCTCCTACAATCCTGGTGGAGATGAACTACAGCGAGTCGAACGTCTTCGCCGACCGGCCATTCCAGAACCTGATCGATCTCGACGGCAACATCAGCGCGTTCTTTGGGTCGGACTGCGGGATTGCATTCCAAGGACCTGGCTCCCACACCGCGGGAGACAACGCGATCAAGCTGCGAAACGGTGCCACATTCCAGGCAGCGTTCTCGGCCATCGGGCACGGCGCCGGCGACTACGTGGCCGACATCGGTGCTGGCTGTGGGTTCATGTTCGGTGGAATCACCACGGTCGACCAGGACCTCGACAACGAGCTCCTCATCGACCCGGCCGGCTTCGTCTACCGCTTCTTCAACAGCCAGGTCATCGGCCCGGGTCCGAAGTCCGCGGCCTACGTCGCTGGCGGGACGAACTTCCCGGGCCTCGACGACCAGCTCTACGGTGGGATGCGCTGGACTACAGCGGGACGGCCGGCTCCGGCTGCCACTGAGCACCCTACCGGCTTCAACACCGACATCGGGCAGATGGAGTACTGGGACGGCGCAGCGTGGCGCCACTTCGGTGACACGAACGTGCTCTTCACTCCCGAAGGCGGCATCGCCGTCCTCGTGACCAACAACACCGGAGCTCCTTCCGTCAAGGGAACAGTCCTGGAGGCTTCTCCCACGGTCGACGGAGGGACGCAGGTATCCGCTGTGTCCGCCCTCGATCCTATCGGAGTGGCCTACGACAACGGAGTACCTGACGGGTCTCAGATGTGGATGGTCATCTCCGGCCGCTGTCAGGTGCTTCTTGAGGACGGGACAGCGGCCACGAGGGAGTACTGGGCCGGAACGTCCAACTCGCAGGCTGGGAGAGCGACGGTCAACACCGCCGCACCTCCGGGCGCTGTACTACAGCACTTCCAGGAGCTCGGACATGGGTCCGAGAACGTGACCGCCGGCATCAACAAGCTGGCGTTCATCTGGCTGCACTTCAACTAGCCTCAGAGGAGAGGAGAGAACGAGATGAGAACCAGTCAGCTTCAGGAGACGAGCCGCGGCGTCATCCAGCACGTCTACGTGGACCCGGTCAAGGGTGTGGACACCAACCCCGGCACCATGTCGATGCCGTTCCAGACGATCACGGCGGCCCTCGCCTCGATCACGGACGCCAGCGCCGTCAAGCGCTACGCCGTGGTCCTGGCCCCGGGCAACTACGTCGAGAACGTCGTGATGATCCCGTGGGTCACCATCGTGGGCGCCTCGTTCGGCGTGGACTCCGCGATGATCCAGGCCCCCGTCGGACACACTGTGACGTTCCCGGCCGCGATGGCGGGCGATGGCGCAGCGGTCGAGAACGTCCGCATCGAGTGCCAGGACCCGGCAGTGGCCAGTCGGGGCGTGTTCTGCGACAACGGAGGTAGCGGAACCCTGCGCAACTGCTCCGTGGCCAACACGGGCGGTGGCGATGGCACGGAGTGCGTGGCCGGCGGCGTCCTGCTGCACTACGACTGCGCGGTCTTGGCAGTGGCTGCGCCCGCGTCCTCGCACGACGGCTTCGGTGGTTACGTCGGTGGGTCCTACACCGGCGACGGCGTCGCTCCCGACGTCGTGCTGACCGCCGCCGCGGTGGTGATTCTGACGCCGGATGTCCAGCTGGGCAACCTGACGATCAACGTGGTCGCCGGCGCCACCATCATGCCGCGCACGTCGATGCTGATGATCCCGGGCGTCGAGCTCAACCCTGCCAACTGGGCTCCGGGTCCCGGTGGCCCGACTCCGCTCGATCTGCTCGAGGCCATCGACCGGATCGCGACGCAGGTGGTGGTTCTGTCCGCGGCGGTGCCGATCCCGTAGGCTGGACCCAGGAGAACTGATGCAGTAGACTGACGGCAGTCAGACTGGAGGAAGAGATGGAGCACGGACAGTACGACGACCGGTTCTTCGGCGTCTCGCGATACCCGGTGCGGCCCCACCTGTTGCGTGGCGGTGGCATGGGCAAGGAGGTCTACGACCTCCGCGAGGACATCGCCGATTCGTTGACCGAGGTGGCCTGGGAGATCGACAAGGGCACCGGCCACGGCGGCATCAGCGGCTCGGACCTGACCCCGAGCACCAACATCTCGGGCGGCACGGACAACCAGTTCGGCATCAGCGTCAACGGCGACGCCGTCGAGCAGGTCATCCTGGCCAACGTGACCACGCTGAACACGGCGGCGTTGATCGTCGCTGCGATCAACGCCGCCTTGGCCAAGCTGACCGGCACCGACAACAGCTCCGCCAAGGCGTACTACTACGGCGGCCGCTACATCATCGTCGGTCCCTACGACCCGGACGACCCGGCGGCAGCCAGCGTGGTCATCAGCGACGGCCTGGCGAACAACGTGGCCGACGACCTGAAGATCGGCCTGGCCAACGGCGGTGGGGAGTTCACGGGCAGCCTGTCGGACGCCATCGACGCGCTGGCCGGTACGGGTCCGAACCCGAGCGCATTCGGTACGGCCGCCTTCCTGGATGCCAACGCCACCGTGGCCGTGGCCTTCGCGACGCCGCAGCCGGACGCCAACTACCGCGTGGCCCACACGCCGGTGGAGAACACCGCCGGTCTCGCCAACGTGGTCTGCTGGGTCGACAGCAAGACGGTGAACGGCTTCAACCTGAACATCTCGGCGGCCCCCGGCGTGGGCTTCCAGGTGGACGTGGACTGGGCCGCGCTGCGGTAGTGGCCAAGGGCCGCACCAAGAGCTTGGTCCGGCTACGCAACCGGGCCAAGCGTGCGAGAAAGCTCTTCGGGATACGGTTCGGTCCCGGAGAGGAGAAGAGTGTGTTCCGGGCGAACCTGCACCTCTGGGATCGTAACTGGAGGAGCACCGCCCGCGAGCTTGGCTTCGAGGTGAGCTGATGGCCGAGTCCAAGAAGAAGGAGAAGCGGGTCAAGGATCTCGATCTCTTCTCCAAGAACTTCGACAACCTCTCCGTGCTGACCGAGTGGGTGAACGCCCACGGCATCGAGCGAGGGGACGTCGAGGGGATCTACCAGGGCCTGAAGGGCAACCTCTGGTGGCTCGTGTGGTGGGGGAAGAAGGAGCCGGAGCGGCTGAAGCCCAAGCCCGGCACCGAGACCAAGGACGACCAGCCTTCCGAGGAGGAGAACGATGGGTGATTGCATCCAGAGGTGGTCCCCGTACACCAGCTACGTCCAGGAAGGTCTGGCTGACGGGCAGTTCCTGAACGCGGCGTTCACGCTGCTGGCCGCGGGCCCCCCGCGCCTGGCCAACATCGGCGGTGCGACCGCCGGAGCTGCGCTGATCGGGAGTGGCGGTCCTTGCATCGCGTGGCCCGTGGGCATCGTGCAGAACGTCAACCTGTCCCACACCCGGCAGTTCAACCGCATCTTCGAGCTCGGCTCGGAGCGGTCGTACTTCATCAGCGGTCGGACGATGGGGCAGCTGGCGCTCTCGCGCATCCTGTACCACGGTCCGTCGCTGCTGCGCGTGCTCTACGCGTACTACAACGACCAGCTCCCGCCGACCTTCGTCCAGCCGATGTTCCAGTCCCTCGGCTCGGTGGTCACGCCCAACCCGCACAACGTGATCATCCCGCCGGGCTACCAGAACATCTTCCTGAACCTGGCGTCGGATCTCTTCAACCAGCCCATCGGGATGCTGATGTACCTCAAGGACTCGAACGAGAGCACCGTCGGTGCGATCTACCTCGAGGGCAGCTACGTCCCGAACCACACCATCGCCACCGACGCCCAGGGCACGGTCATCAGCGAGAACGCGGCGCTGCAGTTCGAGCGCGGCGTGCCGGTCGCGGTGCAGGCCATCGGCCTCATCAACAGTGCAAGCCTCGACGCGCTGGGGATCGGCGGCTGATGGCTGACCTCCTGCGGGTGGCCAGCATCCTGAAGCTGGCCGGCGGGAGCGAGGGGCACGCCGAGGTCTACCCACCTCCGGCCGAGGTCCTAAAGTTCCTGAAGAAGAAGCCCTCGCCGGAGGACAAGGAGCTCCACGGCTGGTCGGAACAGCAGGGCATCGAGCCGGAGGAGACCGAGGAAGTGGCCTATGCGCTTCTCGGCAACGTGCTGTCGGGCGGCAAGTCCAAGGGGAATGATCCCAAGGGGCTGGACCAGGGGGAGGTCGCCAAGGGGATCGAGGTGGAGAAGGAGCACACCGACGTCCCCCAGATCGCCAGGAAGATTGCCCTTGACCATCTGGTCGAACATCCGCGATACTACACAGCGTTGGATGCGATGGAGAAGGCATTGAAAGAAGGCAAGTCCTCGGCGTCATGGTCAACGAAGAAGGCGTTCGACCAGCGTCTCGCCCGGGTCACCTCCCTGCTGACGAAGGAAGCGACATTCCCCCGCGCGGTCGCACGAGGCGGGCTCAGGGGAGCCCTGTACGGGATCGGACCTGGTGCTCTGCTCGGCGCCGCCTACCCGTGGATCAGTGGGGAGGGTCAAGGCGGGGACTCGCCGGCCGCAGGAATCCTCAAGCGCGTCGCCGGCGGCGTGGCGGCCGGCATGGGCGTCGGTGGGACCATCGGCAGCCTGCGCGGTGTGATGAAGGAGCTCGACCGACTCACCGAGGTGGAGCACACCTCGGAGATGAGTCGTGCTGAACAAGGACTGGTTCCCTCATAGGGGCTGTCGCCTCATCGAGGGGTTGAACAGGAAGCAGGGAAGGAGAAGACGATGGATCGCAAGAACCTGCTCGAGAAGATCGCTGCGGAGGAGGCGGCAGCCGCGGGGCACATGCAGAAGGCCGCCGTCCTCAAGCGCCTGGCGGGTGGCTCGGGGATCGGCTCGCCCGATCTCAGCAAGACCGCCGGCGTGAACCTGTCCGAGGCGCTCGCGCGCCGCAAGTGCGTCGCCGAGGCCGAGAAGGCCGCGGCCGCCGGCCTCGACGTCGAGGCCATCACCGAGGCCTTCGTGGACTCGCTGCAGACCCAGGCGCCGCAGGCTCCCGCCGCGCCGGCCCCGGCCGTGGACACCTCCAAGGTGGCCTCCGTGCTCCAGGGCGCGCTGCAGCAGCCCGCCGCGCAGCCGCTGGACATCTCCAAGCTGGCCCAGCAGATCGAGTCCAGCATCCTCCAGAAGCTCGGCATGGAGGACGAGAACGGCAACGGCGGCAACGGCAAGGGCGACGACGAGGAGAACGGCAACGGCGGTGACAAGAAGTCCATGCTGCTCGCCCAGCTCAAGAAGAAGAAGGGCGAGAAGGAGGCCGAGAAGGCCGCCGCCGCGGGCTTCAACGTCCAGATGATCGCCGAGGGCGTGCTCGCCGATCTGGGCCTGATCTGATCCTGGGCTCTCTGCTCGAGGGGCGGCCCTGTCTCTGTCTTGGGGGCCGCCCCTCACCCCCGGAGTCGTCATGCACGCCGACCAGGCCCGTGCCGCTGCATTCCTCGACGAGCTCTCGAAGATCGCCGCGGAGGAAGAGCGGAAGTCGTGGGCTGGGAGGCATCCGGTAGCAACCGGCCTGGGTGCAGGGGCGGCAGCCGGTACCCTCCTCGGAGGATCCTACTACCTGGGCGGTCAGAGAGGTCGGAAGATCGGCTTCCACGGTGGTAGGTCCGAGGGCCTCGCCGAGGGCTTCAAGAAGGGCGTCGAACACGCTCGAGCTGCAGCCAAGGCGCCAGTGTCCTCTCGCGTCCAGGAAGCTGCGGGCAAGGTCCGCGGCGCGGTCGAGTCCGCCAAAGGTGTCGGCCGAGACGTCCTCGACATGATCCGGGTGGGAGGGAGGTCAGCTCGTCGAGCGGAGAGGGTGGGTCTGTGATCCCCTCTTCGTTCCAGGACGAGCTCGCCAAGATCGCTGGCGCCCCCGGATCTGTGGTGGCTCCCCCTACCACCAGCTTCAAGGACTTCAAGAAGAAGCTGCGGCCCGGCGACATCGTTCTCGCCAAGCGGGTCGAGCCAGCCATCAAGAGCGACATCGTCAACATCTTCCAGCGCATCCGCAACAAGAACAGCCCTCTGTCCGACTGGACCCACGCCGGGCTTTACATCGGGGATGGGAAGATCAGGCACAGCTACACCCCCTACAAGGGGATGAGCAAGGCCGTGGGGGAGAGTGGCTACCAGGTGCGCGACCAGGACATGGACTTCCTGCGCGAGAAGCGCAACGCTGAATTCATGGCCTTCCGCCCCAAGCTCCCAGCCAAGGAGCGACAGCAGGCCGTGAAGCGCTCGGAGGAGTACCGAGGTCTGGCCTACGCGACCATGGACGCCATCCGGGCCGGAGTGCTACCGGCGAAGCGCAAGGACGAGGAGAAGGCCCCCGGCAAGCTCATCTGCACCGCGGTGCCTGCGTTCGCCTACTCCGACGAGGAGCTCGTCCCTGGGAAGTCCAGGCGCCACATCCTGCCCATCGACTTCGCGCTGAGCAAGAAGCTGAAGCCGGTGGCGACGCTCGAGAAGGAGGGATCGATTCCGCCTTCGTTCTTCGACGAGCTCGCGGAGATCTCCGCGGCCGCGTCACGGTAGCGAGGGGAGGTCGGCAGGTATGGATCTCTACATCAAGCGACGAGGCATCGTGGAGGGAGTCTCGCAGCTTCTCGAGGCCACAAGGGGTGCACCCCTACGGAAGTAGCCCCGGGGGTCCTACCTCCAATAGCTCCCCTGGGTTGGGCTCCCCCCGTCCTTCGCGGTTGGGCGGGGGGTTGCCCTCCTACTCACCAGCTGCTCGTTTGAGGATGGCGTCGACGATGTCGAGCCGAGATCGGTCGGCGTTGATCTCGTGGCGGGCTCGGCGGATGATGCCGCAGACGATGGCATTGAGTGACACCTTGATGCCCCGGCGGGCGTAGTCGCCCTTCAGCCCTCGGAGGAACGTGCGGATCTCCTCGTCGAACCTCAAGCTCATCCTGTAGGGGTCGTCGGTCGCCATGAGTGGGATTCTGCTCCAGCAGCCCAACAAAGTCAAGGCTTGACAGCAAATTGTCAGCTTGCAATAGCATGTGGGGACATGCTATAGCATGTTCCTGGAGGTAGGCACATGAAGAAGGTCGGCTTGTACCGCAGGCACCAGGCTCCTGGGGAAGAGGAGCGGGAGCCACTCACCATCCACAATATGGCGACACCGGAGGGGATCAACGTCCTCGGCTCGATCGCAGCCGTGGCGCTGTTCCGTCACCGGTTCCTCGCCCTGCACCTGGACAGCGACGGGGTCGTCCGGGTGGTCCAGAACGAGGCCATCGGCGTCGACTGGAACCTCAACGACCAGCTGACGGAGCAGCGGGCCGCCCGGGTGGAGCACGCCCTGCAGCAGCAGACGGGCGACATCGAGAGCCGGCTGGACCTGATGCCCGAGGAGCAGGCCATCGGATACCTGTCCGACGCCGGCTGGGACGACACCCAGATCGGCTCCTACCTCGAGCGTAGGGACCTCCGGCTGTCCGGCGGGGGCAACGGAGTGTCCCAGCCCCAGTACGTCGCTCCTGCGGCTCCTCCGGCGCCCCAGACCCCCATTCCGGGCCCGTCGCCGGCCGTTCCAGGCCACTCGGCGCCGATCCCGGCCGGAGTGCCGGTCCAGGAGGCCCCTGCGCCCCCCGGAATGCCCATCCCGCCGGCCGTCCCTGGCTACGGCCAGACGGTGCACCAGGCGGTCCAGGGCCAGCTCGAGCGAGAGCAGCACGTCCAGGAGGTGGCCTCGAGGGCCTCGCCGACCACCCCCAGCGTGGGGTCCTACGGGACACCCACGACGGTCGAGCAGGTCCCCCAGGACCCACCAGGCGATCTGGTGGGCTTCCTGTCCAGCCAGGGCGGCCTAGGCAGCCCCCCGCAGCCCCGGCCGGCTCCGCCGGCGCCCGAGCTGCAGCCGGCCTACGGCAACGGTGACGTCCAGACCGTGCAGCTCCCCACCAACATCTCGCAGGACAACGAGTTCGGCGGCCCACCCGAGGACGCGGCGCCGGCGCCCGACTTCGGACTCCTCCGGCCCGGGATGGGACCTGACGAGGATTGACAGCGCCGTCCAGGCGCGCGACAATGGAGCCCTCTCGAGGATGGGAACCCCTCAGGAGGGCTACCCGGATGAAGCCAGCAGACCCACGAACGGCCACAGGTGAGGCGACTCCGCTTCCCCCGCCGGCGGACCACGAGGGGTGTCTGGGTACCGGGAGCTCGAGGGCAACCCTAGCAAGGCATGGGCCGGGGTCCGCTGGACTGGGGGACGCTCTTGGCTGAGGACCAGCTCCGATCCGACTCGCCTCCGGACATCTGCGCCGTCTGCAGCAACACCCAGTTCGTGCCGGCGCCCATCAGCGAGAAGCGCCTGGGCGACGTCAGGTGGAAGTGCCCCAACTGCAGGACCATCTACGACGCCCGGAAGCTGGTGGTTCACTCGGCCGCCGGCGTCCGCGATCGTCGCAGCAGCTTCTGGGTCCGGGAGGGCCGGGGAATCTGGCTGAAGCCCCGACCTCGAGCACTGGCCGACGACGGTCGGTTCCCACGGACCGGGAACCATCAGCAGGAGGCACTCCGCAGGTACGGTGAGCTGAGCGGACAGAACCGCACCGTGTCCGGCAGCTCGGAGAGCATCCCGATCGTGCAGCCGACCACACCGGAGGCGGTGGCCGCGGCCAAGGCCCGCGTCGCTCGCATCCGCTACATGTACCCGATGCACCCCTCCAACGTGATCTGGAGTCTGGGGTAGAAGGGAGGACGTCTTGGCGTCACTGCAGGATGGAGGAATGGATCTGGCGACGGCCAAGGCCCGTGTGATCGCCCTCGAGGCCGTCATCGGTGCGCTGCCACCGCTTCAGCGGTACCTGGCCGGGCTGAAGAACAGCCCTCTCGGGAGGATGCTCCAGGGCGCCAAGTACCGGGTCGCGCAGCTCCTCGCCTACAAGGCCGCAGGGAGAGTGCACGTCTAGCTCCTGCGAACTCGCTTCCTTTCCCGCTATAAGTCTGTTGATTCGGTAACCCCGTTACCTGTCGTTTTCTCTAAACAGGAGGGTGGCTATGGCCTCGTCCGTAACTGATCCGACCACGCGCTTCGACAGCATCAAGGATGCAATCGGGGCCATCCAGGAGGTGAGCCGCAAGCTCGAAGCACTGGAAACTGCACTCACCCAGAACAGCAACGTCGACACCGAGGACCTCGAGGAGTTCATTCGCGAGCAGTACAGGGAGATCGACAGCGCGCTCGAGTTCCTCGAGAAGAACAAGGAGGAGGTGAGGGCAGAGTCCGAGGACGTAACAAAGGCCATCACCAAGGCCATTAAATCGGCGGTTCAATCCGCCAAGCAGGGGTGAACCATGGCTGACAAGGAGCCACTGATCACTGGAGACGGCGACGGACTGTTCGACAAGTTCCTCGTCATCCCCCGCTCGCGGATTGTCAAGCAGTCCACCGACCCGAGTACCGGCCTCGTGCGTGTCACGTTCGAGCCCGAGGTTCTCGACGTCTCCGAGCGGTACTTCGTCCTCAACCCCCGCGGCGACCAGGCCGCCCTGCTGGCGATGTCCGAGTACGCTCGCCACTGCTACCCGCGGCTCAACAGCGACATCCGCTCACGGGTGGCCTCCATCCGGCGCCGCGGGCAGATGAAGCTGTCCCGCACCGGGCAGCTCAACCTCTCGTGGATCGACTCGCGGCAGAGGGAGTAATCCATGCTGAACCTCGTCGACGCCCGCGACGACCTCCTCGAGCTCTTCGAGAGAATCACGGGGCTGAGCCAGGGCGACTACCTCGTTATCGAGGACGAGCCGGGCATCGCGCAGCACCGCATCGTCGTGGACTCCGAACAGGGCTTCTACGAGCTCTTCTTCGCCCGCAGCCTCTACGAAGACGAGATGAGTCGCCCTGCCCTCGTCATCCGCCCACTGACCCAGAAGTGGCGGGTGGTGAAGATCGAGGATGGAGAGTTCGACGACGAACCGATCTGGCCCAACCGATTCGACACCCCCGAGCAAGCCCACGAGGCCCTCGAGGTCCATCTTCTGAACGTGCCGGTCATCACTGCACGGTGGCTGGTCCAAGCAGTCCTCCCCGAGGAAGGGGAGACCCTCGTCCCGAAAGGAGCATGACCATGACCGCCCTGTCCGAGACCCAGAAGCTCGAAGTCCTCGTCGGCCTGGTGAAGGAGCGCCTCGAGAACGCCATCGAGAACCTCCGCAACGGCTCCGTGCCAGAGGAGGCTCTCGCCGGAGAGATCCTCAAGGAGATCCACCTCTGGCACACCCAGATCCTGCACGTCCAGGAGAGCCTCGAGGCCCTCTCGGAGGCGCAGGAGACGGAGGCCGGCCCGCTGCGCCAGTTCCTGGCCGACCTCGACTTCGACCCCGCCGCTCGCCTCGAGCACATCGCCGACATGATCCGGACCTGGAAGGACTCCAACAACTTCGTCCAGGGGCTGCTGTCCCAGGCCGGCATCCGGGCCGAGGGCCACGAGGACTTCGACGCCGAGTCGGCGCTGCGCCGGCTCAACGACACGTTCACGATGGTCGACCAGGCCGCCCAGTTCCTGCGCATCGTCAAGGAGCACATCTTCGACGAGCAGGACCAGGGCCCGGTCGGCACCAACGAGCTCACCCAGTGGGTCCTCGACAGCCACGCTCGGGAGAAGGACAGCCAGACGCTGAAGGACATCGCAGCCCTCATCTTCCTCCCGCAGGAGACCGTGGCCGCCGGCGAGTGGCGCAGCACCATCATCGGCCGCGTCAAGGACCTCCACGGCTTCGTCTCGGCCGTCGAGAGCTCCCTCATCGAGTTCCTGCCGGAAGGTCCCGAGCGCCTGTCCCAGGCGCTGAGGCTGATGAACGAGCTCGGCGAGCTCTTCCGGCTCAAGTTCCCGCTCGTGATGATCGACACCCCCGAGGGCAAGAGGTGGGACTACGAGACCCACGGCAGCCCTCTCGCCTTCCTCCACAGCTTCCTTCCGCACGCCGAGCTCGAGCGCCCGCAGGGCGCCCCGCGGTGCTGGGGCAAGGGCCCGGATGCGAACGACACGGCTTGCCAGGAGTGCGGATTCCGGGCATCATGCCAGCTGAAGTTCGAGAGGGCAACGAGAGATGAAGAGGGTACACGGCAAGCGGGGAGAGGTCCGCTGCCCGGCGACGGGGGCCATGATCGCCCTCGCCCGCTGCAGGGAGTGGAAGAGCCAGGGTCTGAAGACTAGCTGTGCTCTGTGCGAGGCCGTCCCGGTCTACGAGGAAGACTTCTCTGGGACCACGCCGCAGGCGGGCACGTACTCCGACAAGGGTGAGAGACTGCAGGACTTCCGCTGCATCGAACCTGGATGCAGGACCTCGGTCTCGAAGCAAGGAGTGCGCTGCCCGGCCTGTGCCGTGAAGCGTCGCAAGCAGAAGAAGCCCCCGCTGCCCCCGTCTCGCTGCGTCGTCTGTGGGAAGACCATCTCCCGCGGATCGGAGCGCTGTCATGCGCACTTCGTCGAGCACCGACGCAAGCAGAACGAGGCCAAGAAGAAGAGGAGAGCGAAGTGAGTCGTCGACGAGCGGCGGACGAAGCCCTCGCGGACCGTCCGACCGATAACTACCCGACCCCGACGTGGGTCACCAACCAGTTCATCACGGAGGTGCTACGGAAGGAGTACCCCGAAGTCTCCGGGCCATTCCTAGATCCCTGCGCCGGCGAGGGGCACCTCATCAGCGTCATCGAGCTCTTCGGCTACCGAACTGCAGCCGTGGACATCCAGCCAGGTCACGAGGAAAGTCTCAAGTCTATCACAGAGGGCGTCGTCATCGCGAACTTCCTTCAGATGGATCCCAGGGACGTGCCCTTCGCCCGGAGCGTCATCACCAACCCACCGTTCACGTTCAACCAGGAGTTCATCGAGGAGTGCGTGCGCGGCCCTCACCTCTTCGACTTCGTCGCATTCCTGATGCGCCTGCCGATGCTGTCTTCGGTGAAGCGCTACGAGTGGTGGCATCAGGACGATCTGGCTCCCGAGCACATCTACGTACTCTCTGCCAGGCCCAAGTTCCTGGGCGGAGGCAACGACATGAGCGACTACGCCTGGTTCGTCTGGCGTCCTAACGAGAGCTCGTCGTGGCCGTGCAAGATCAGCATCCTACCACCAGGAGGTACGAGATGAGTGAGGAGAGCAGAGAGCGACTGGACGAGTGTCGCAGGATGTCCTCGGCCCGCAATCAGGGGAGCCAGATCATCGGCGAGTTCATCGAGTGGCTCGGTGAGCAGGGATACACGATCTGCGAGGATACGGGCAGCGAGGTCGACAACTACTGGCCTACTTCCAAGCGCACCGAGCAGCTCTTGGCCGACTTTTTCGGCATCGATCTGAACGAGGTCGAGGCCGAGCGGAGACGTCTGCTGGAGAACCTGCGCGACAGTCGCAGTTGGGACAAGGCGGCGGAAGGAGGTTCCACATGAGCGATCAGGAGTGGGGTCCAGGCAACCGCCTGGACCAGTACGGAGAGGTCCTCTTCGGCACCGGAGACCGACAGAGGAAGGTGCCCATCTTCCACGGAGAGCACCCACACTCCAGGAGGGACAACACCGACTACGTGGTCCTTCGGCCTGGCGGAGAGCCCATCGGCTTCGACGGCCACCGCCCCTGCACCAGGATCGAGATGAGCGAGCACAACTACCTCAAGACCTCGGGCCTGTCCGGAGACGAGGTGCGCAAGGGTGGCAGCTGCCGAATCTACTTCGACGAGCGTCTCGTCTATGGGTTCGGCTTCCGGGAGGTGACCGAGGCGCTGATCAGCGTGCGGCAGCTCATCATCAGGCTGATGGAGCATCCGGTGTGCCTCTGGAAGGCCCCAGTAGGGGGCAACAAGTTTCCGGATCTCATCGGCCGCCGTTGCTACCACGGGGAGACACCCTGCGTCGTCCGGACGTACTTCCCGGAGCAGGGAGCCGCGATGTTCGAGCCTGCTCCGGGGGTGGAGATCCACGTCCCTGCCTGGTCGGTCGACCACGACGACGGGTTCCCGCTCCACGACGGCGAGCGCGACATCAAGGACGACATCCTCGCTCCGACCATCCACTGGTTCCGCGAGAAGCTCTGGCCTGGGGAGTAGGCATGAATCTCATCTACCGCGTCGGCCTCTTCTTCCTCCTCTATCTCGGTCTCTACTTCTGGTGGAGCCGGAACATCTACCGGAAGTCGAAGCTCCAGCGCGGGTTCGAGGGGCACGTTCGCCCTCGTCACACCCACTACGACCTGCGCAACGTGATTCGCAGCAAAGAGTGGCGGAAGGACACGATCCTGCACGAGCTCGGCGATGCCATCGGCTGGCCCCGGTACTTCGAGGAGGGCACGCGCATCGCCGGCCGCGACTGCGACGAGTTCGCGGTGTGGATCCTCGACGCTGCACGGGACGAGTTCGTCGACGACAACGGCAGGTCCTACGCTCCCGTCGGTCTGCTGACCGTCCTCTGGAGAGTGGGCTGGAAGGCCAAGGGCCACAACGTCGCCCTGCTGAAGTCCGAGGACGACGACTGGGAGACGCCGCTCTACTGGCACTGCTCCAACTGGCGCAACGGCCACCTCTACGGTCCGTTCCCCTCCCCCCGCGTGGCCGCGGCCAACGTGGCCTCCCTCGCCGAGCATCCCCCTCTCGCGTGGAGCCTGCGGACGGCCGACTTGAAGAAGCGGATCGACTACCGCTTCGTGGGCCTGGTGGCGTGAAGACCCTCGAGGACTGGGTCAGGGAGGCCCTGGGGCAGGCTCCCAGACGCGGACCCGATCCTCGGGTGCAGGGGATGAGCCCCGAGGAGATCGCAGAAGCACACCGTCGGGTGGGCGAGGCGTTCGGCATCCACGGTGAGATGTTCTCCGACTGGTTCAACCAGAAGGATCCCACCCAGCCGAGCAACGCCCGCCCCTACCCGACAGGAGACAACCGCCGCTTCGGGCCCATCTCCGACCCGCGGGTCAGGGCGACGATGCGGCTGGAGTTCGCGCGTCAGCGACTCCGAGAGATGGGAGGCATGGATGATCAGTGAGAGCGAGCTCCACGAGATGGTGCAGGCCCTTCGGCCGGGGCTCACACCCGACAACCTCACCAAGCTGCTGGACGCCGCGGTCGAGGACCGGGTGTGGAACATGCTCGCTGAGGCAGGCCTGTGGAAGCACAAGAGCGAGCTGCAGTGGGGAGATACCGAGGACGCGATCAAGGTCGGCGAGTGGATCCAGGCCACCGCCGCTTCCCGACTGGCTACGGCCATCATCAAGATCGGTGTCCAGACAGGAGGTGGGTGATGGCAGGGTTCCAGAACACCAGGGGCATCAAGCCTCGCACTCGCCCGCGGATGGCGACGGCACGACAGAAGGAGACCATCGACGAGATGGACCTCGGCTACACGAGTCCGGCTCTCGACGCACTGACGATGGACGAGGCATCGGCCATCATCTCCGAGGAGATCGAGCGCCGAGAGTCCGAGCGAGAGGAGTGTGAAGACGGTCCCCTCGACTGGGACAGCTACAAGTAGGTCTCCGCACCCCTCCAGAAGAGCCCGTCGGCTCTTCTCATTACCTGGTATAAGATCTATGAATCCGAACCCACTACTTACGGGAGGTACTGATGTCCGTATCGAGGAAGTTCTACGGAATGATCTATGCAGACACCGACGCCTGCAACCTCTTCAAGCTCTTCTACGGAATGTCCATCTGGGACTTCGCCGAGTTCGATGAGAAGATCGAGGTGCACCACATCGAGATGGGGATGGCCCGGATCGACATCGCCCTGACCGACATCCCGCCAGGGGTAGAGTTCCTGGAGGCCTGGGCCTACGAGGCGCTCGAGCGCGAGTGCCGGATCTACGGCCGCTGGTGTGAGCTCTCCCTCGAGGACGAGCCCTGGATGGGCACGTTCCTCGTGCTGTCCGACGAGCGCCGCGTGGTGTTCTCGCAGCTCTCCTTCGACGGCGGTATCCTGATGCGGCCGCTCGAGCGCAACCCGCGGTGGCCCGTCCCCCTCGACACGATGCAGAAGGAGCGAATCCCTCCGGAGGAGACGCATCGGGTCTCGTTCCGGCGGGGGGCTTCGGCTCCCGAGGTGACGAGCGATACGAGCGGGGAGGAGGACTGACATGGGCACTGGACACCTGCCGAAGTACTTCGTGGCCGACATCAGCACGGCCCACATCACCAGAGAGGATGCTGCCAGGCTCGACCAGGAGGCAATCGGCCATCCTCCGGTCAGATACCCTCTCGGGGAGTACGGGTGGCTCATCAACGTGGAGCCGTCGGACTGGGTCACGATGAAGGAGCTGGGCTACAGCGACGCGCTCCTCGCCATCCTGATGCGCTGCAAGAAGGAGAACTGTTCCTTCCTGCGGCTCGACCGAGACGGCCCGACCGTCGAGGGGTTGACTGTCTTCGACTGGTAGGAGGACAGCATGTCCGAAATGTTCACCTGTGTGTGCACCTCCGCCGACTACGAGGAGCCCGAGTTCTTCACAGAGAAGATGGTCACAGCCCACAAGGAGCACCGCTGCTGCGAGTGCCACGAGCTGATCAAGAAGGGCGACCGTTACGAGCTCGTGCGGGGGAAGTGGGACGGGTCGTTCGGCACCTACAAGACGTGTCGCATCTGTGCTCAGATCCGCAAGGACTTCATGTCGTGCGGGTGGACCTACGGGGATCTCTGGTCGGATCTCGCAGAGGCCCTGGCAGAGAAGAACCCTGAAACCGGACGCTGGGAAGCGCCCGCCTGGCTGGAGTAAGAGATGAGCATCGAGGTCACGAAAGAGAAGGTACTGGAGGCGCTGTTCCGGGATGGTAAGTCCACCATCCGCGCACTCGACAAGGACATCCCTGGGTTCTCCAAGGATCAGATCTGGGCTGCGGTCAGCCAGCTCAAGACCAACGGCTATGTCCAGGAACGGGTGGAGTTCTCGCTGACCGACAAGGGCAAGAGCTACTGGAGGGGTCACCTCGAGGCCTACCCCACGGTCGAGAATGGGATGCTCTGCCCGATCTGCAAGAAGGGGACCTTGCGCGGGTTTGTCGGGTCTTCGTCCTTGCGTTGTGATGGATGCGGGCGGCTGTGGGTCCCGGACCCTACTCACGTTGACGTGCCCGATGTCACCAAGTCGAGCTACTCTGTGCGGCATGTACCGAAGGCGACATGCCCGAAGTGTTGCACCCAGACCGTGGGTCACCTGCTCGACGACGATCGTCCGGGCTCCGCCTCGTTCTACATTTGCTGGAGCTGCCACTGGGTAGGCCAAGCCAGGGTGGGCGAGGTGAGCCCTGGAAAGAGAGGTGCGTCGTGATCCGGGAGAGCGAGTTCACGATCGTCGGTCAGGCCATCGAGGCGGCGAGGCGGGTGCAGGAGTTCCTCTGGGGAGATCTCAACGAGAAGATCAACTTCGAGGAGTGGCTGCGGACGCTGCGCAAGCGTATCGTCAAGCTCGAGGAGGTGGACGTCCGCAAGCCTCACGCCTCCGTGGAGGCCAGGAAGCGCCTGCTACAGGTGGCTGCGGTCTCCGTGGCATTCATGGCCCGTATCGGTGAGGATGGGATGCCTCCGGAGAACGATCCGGACGCGCCGCCCTACCTACACGACCGCTTCTCGGTGAAGCTCAAGGACGTCCCCGCACCAGAGTTCGAGGAGGGGGACGACGTGCGCGTTCCTCGGATGATGTGCTCTGCTCCTGGTCGTGGAGCCGGGAAGGGCTACATCCTCGCCAGGAAGCTGGTGTGGATGTACGACGTGTGCTTCAACACCGATCCGGATCACCTCGAGGCGTTCCCGGAGGAGGACATCAGACCGCTCGTCGTTCGGTGCTCGAAGTGCCAGGCGCGGATGCACCGCTGCAAGACCGGGGACGACGACTGCTGGCACTGCGATGAGTGCGGAGAACAGCTAACCGAACCCAAGGAGTAGGCCATGAAAGCCAGAATCGTCCGTATCCCCTCCGTCGATTCGGAGAGGATGAACCGCGTCGCCGTCCGTATCACCAGCCTCACCTACGAGGGGGAAGGCGAGGACTCCCGGGCTACCTGCACAGAGGTGGCAAGGGTGCCCGTGGTCGAGCGCATCGACCCGCTCGAGCGAGACGGCGACATCATGATCGTCCACCTTCCCAGGCGGGACCTCGAGGAGGCCCTCGACCGGGCCCGGGAGAAGCTGGGGCTGCCCACCTACAAGGGGATGGCCGAGATCTGCGACAAGGTTCTCGAGCTCGGGGAGTTCGCGGAGGCGCGCAAGCCCAAGGAGAAGTAGATGTACGTGCAGATCACCACTCGCTGCAACATGAGCTGCTCGCACTGCCTGTTCTCGTGCGGCCCCCGAGGCGAGGACATGAAGCGGGAGGTCTTCCTGCGCGCGGTGGAGCTGGCCGGGGATTACGGCCTCAACATCTTCCTTGGGGGAGGAGAGCCCACGCTGCACCCACTCTTCTTGGAGTTCGTAGCTCGGTCTCTCGTGGGCAACGAGTGGAGCCAGCCCGGGCTGGTCACCAACGGCACCTCCGACCTCGACGTGTTCCGGGTACTGCAGGCCCTGGCCCGCGCCGAGCTGCTCTACGTGGGGGTGTCCGACCCGGAGGACGGCTACCACGACATCAACATCGTCAAGCAGCACTGGATCGACTACGGCTGCAGGCAGGCCAACGAGTTCGGTATCCGCCGGTCGGGCTTCCACAAGCCCTCGCACATCCAGGCTCTCGGCCGAGCAAAGAGCTGGGGAGAGGACGAGCACGACGTCAGTGCCTGCTACGATATGACCATCACTCCCAGGGGGACGATCTACTGCTGCGAGTGGAAGCACCGCAGCTTTGGCAACATCATGAAGATCAGCGACAGTAGCTTCTCCAATGCTGTCGAGTACTGCGCCAACGAGGATAGCCGCCGCGGCGACTACTTCGAGAGGATGGGGCTGAAATGAAGCACACGCTGGGCTACTGGATCAGGCGCCTCGAGCACGACGAGTTCGCCGTCCTCTCCGTCCTGGATGTGGGGCCCGACAACGCCCTCGTGCCACAGGCAGTGAAGATCGCGGCCAAGAAGTTCGGCGGCCCGCGCAGCGTCGACCCACGGGACTACAACAGGCCGATGGAGAAGGTCTGCGAGGTCCTCTGCGCCGGCGTCGACTACGGAGCCATCGAGGCCACGAACATCGCGGCCGACCACCCCGGCTGGCACATCCCAGGGTTTTCACTGACACCCGAGGGCTTCCAGGCCGTGGTCGAGGAAGAGGAGCGCCGCGGCAGCTACTCCGACCCCCAGGAGGATCTCAAGGGGATCGGCCTCGTCCACCCCCGGTTCGGGCGCCTGATCTTCCGACCCCATCCTGCCACCCTGCACGCCCTGTCCCTCGGCGCCGGCGTCCAGTCCACGGCCATCGCCTTGATGGTGGCCGAGGGAGTCATCAGCAGGCCCGACTGCGCCATCTTCTCGGACACGGGCTGGGAGCCAGCCGCGGTCTACCGGCACCTCGACTGGCTCGAGCGCGTGGTACCGTTTCCTGTCCATCGGGTGACCGGCGGGAACATCCGTCACGACATGATGTCCAGCGCGCTGGACGGAGCTAGGTGGGCAGGGCCCCCGCTCTACACCCTGGACGCCTCCGGCAGCAAGGGCAGGCTGCGCCGGCTCTGCACGAGGGAGTACAAGCTCCTGCCGATCATGCGCAAGGTGAAGGAGCTCTTCGGTCTCCGCAAGGGACAGCATGTCGGCTTGCGCAAGGTCGAGCAGTGGCTGGGCATCAGCACCGACGAGAACCAGCGGGCCCGGCCCGCGGACGAGACCTGGGTACGTGTACGCTGGCCACTGCTCGAGCTCGACGTGAGCCGGCAGGGCTGCGTGGAGTGGATGTCCGCGATGGGCTATCCCATCCCTCCTCGCTCGAGCTGCATCGGCTGTCCCTACCACTCCGACGCCGAGTGGGCGCGGATGAAGCGCGACCGCCCTGACGAGTGGGAAGACGCCTGCCTGATCGACGACACCGTGAGGGAAGGCGTCCGAGGAACTACTGACCTGCTCTTCACTCACCGCAGCCGACAGCCCCTCCGGGGTGTGCAGCTGCTCGATGACAAGGACTACGACCCTGTCGCTACTCCGGACTGCGGTTGCGCAGAGGAGATCAGCGACATTTGGGAGGATTAATGCCGAGCTTGAAGAAGTACCCTCCAACCGAATTCCCCATTCATATCGACATCCAGATCGCCCGAGAGTGGGTGATGCTACACCGATTCGATAAGAATGGGTGTGTGTGCGGGGTCTGCGACGGACTCGCCAAGGTGTATCGCAATACGATCAAGATGTACCACTCCCATTTCCTCTTCGGTCTCTATGAGGCTAGCAAAAGTAGCTGCTCGAGGGTGAACTGGTTGCTGGGGAGATTCCCTTGGATCGATGTACGAAGACACCCGCTCACCAAGCCATTCTCCAACGGGCAGCATGCCTGGTTCGGTAAGCACTGGAAGTTGATCGAGACGCAGCTGAACACCGACACCAGGAAAAAAGATTCTGGGCTGTGGAGGCTCCGTAGGAGGGGGGTGGCGTTCATCGAGGGGAGGCGTAGGGAGTGTTCTTACGTCGATCTCTACAAGGATACCATCGTCGAGTGGAGTGAGGAGGAGATCTACATCCAGGAGGTGTTCGGTCTGTTCGACTACGATGAGCTCATGCAGGGCCTCCCAGACCTCAGGCAGAAGTATCTGGACAAGCTCAACAAAAGGAAAAAGAGGAGGGAGGACTAGATGAGAACTACGAAGCTGGATTCGATGTCTGTTCAGGACATCAACGAGATGGAGCGCCGTCTGCGAGAGGAGCTAGGGATGCCGGCGGTCGCGCAGCTCCTCAGTGCCTACATCGCTGGGCGCTGCCTCAACCCAATCGTCCGCGTGCACTACTCGGACCCAGCCTGCGTCGCTGACGATGTCAAGGAGAAGCTCGAGCGACGGATGCGCGCTCTTGCCAAGTTCCTCGATGTGGCCAGTCTCGAACGTGTGGACAAGGGCAACAGCGAGGAGCTCATCATCACCAAGGACGGCGTCACGAGGACCATCGCGGCTCATGGCAATCGCTACGACGGCGGATTCTTCTCTCTCGGATTCGAGTTCGATGAAGGAGTCGTGAGCGTGACCGACAAGGGCGACATCGCTGGCGCCACCAAGGATGAGCTCCTCGAGGCTACTCGCATCATCCGAGAGGGATCAACAGAGGACGCGGCCCGCTTCATCGACGCTGCCCCCGACGACCGTAGTCGAAAGGCTCGGAAGGCACTGATGTTTGGGGTCCTCTACGGAATGAGAGGTGAGTGATGCCGTGCACTGAATGCCGTAGCGAGGACCGAGACGTCTGCCAGGGCTGCTTCGACGTCATGCTCGAGCACCTGCAGTGGGCCGTCCGGCAGCTCCACGCCAAGAAGGAGCACGCCCTCTGTTTCGAGGACCTCCCGAAGTTGAAGGGCGCCGCCGTCGCAGCCCACCTGGACCCGGAGACGATGGAGGAGGGTCCGCACTGCGTCGACTGCGGCCGCTTCATAGTGCCGGGTGAGGAGAGCAGCCCGGCCAGTGAGGGAGGAGTCCTCTGTTCCGTCTGCGGACCGGAGGACGACGGCAGCAAGCTCTTCGACCTGAGCAAGGGCAAGTTCGGTGGGGAGGAGTCATGATCGACGAGATGCCAGAAGCCATCCTGTTCATCGAGCCCGATCTTCCTCCGTCACCGGAGCCTGTCCTCGACCGCTACACGAGGAAGATGGCGGCCGCGCTGCGGGAGAGCGAGTCGGTCAACCCCACCCGCGGGTTCCACATCTGCTCCTGCGGAGCGCCGAGCTCCAACGTAGAGCACTCCATTCCGATGACGCCGTGTTACACCAACTCGCTCTGCGTGCACTACCTAGCACACCACCGCGAGGAGGTGCCGGAGGAGGAGCTGCGGAAGGTGGACGAGCTCCCGTTCGAGGAGGTCGATCCCATCCCCGACGAGCTCTGGTCTCCGGGCTGGAAGCCGGACCCCGTCTCCGTGCAGAGACGTGATCGACCCTACAAGGTCCTCGACATTGAACCGACCTCGCCCCCGCGCAAGATCAGGTTCAGGAAGGAGTCGTCATGAGCTACGAGAAGATGCAGTCCGTGCTGGGAATGCCGATCGCCAAGTGCGTCACGGCCCACGGAGAGCCCCATGTGATGATGTGCGACGGCCGGTGCGACAAGGCCTGGGGGATGAACTCGCGTCCGAGCGAGGACCTCGACCCCAACAACCCCGACGACTTCGTCTGGCTGTCCGACAGCGAGCTCGGGGAGGCTCCGGAGTGCCCCGGCACCTCAGAGGGCGGAGAGTACAAGCCCCAGAAGCCCGAGTTCCGCCTCAACAAGTGGTGCTACCGGGAGTGCGAGAGGTCGAGAGAGGCGAAGCTCAACGCCGAGCCCATCTCCCCCAGGGACTGGTCGAAGCGCGTGTACAACATCCCGAGGATGGACGATTCCGCGAGGACGACGGAGGTGTTGCAGTGAGGATCATGACCGGAAAGCTCGTGGTCTCTCCCGGCTCCAACGTCGTCGCCATCGACCCTGTCCAGGTCACCTACCCCAAGCCGTGGATGGACACCGGCAACTTCGAGAGCGATCGGCTCCTCGTCGAGTGGCCGCCAGTGATGGGCATCCTCGTTCTCGACTGGATGGACGGCATCGAGTACCACTGCCTCGACTGGGATGACATCCCTCGTGACCCAGTAGAGATCTTCAACCGCCTCGTCAGCTACGGCGTGGGCGACGACGAGTACGTGCCTAGCCGCGCTGTCACCCGTATCCTCTCCAACATCTGGCATCTGCGGGGTGTGGACAGCGTCTACCTCTTCCACTACCGGGTCAACCTCGAGTGGCGGGACATCGAGCCGGCCATGCTGGCCTGGCGCGAGGGCAAGCAGCCCCCTCTCTACGACGGTCGGGAGCCCAAGGAGAGGATGTTCCGGGTCCGCGTCAGCCGTCCGTTCTGGATGACCGGCGACATCGAGGTTGGTGCCCGCAGCATCTACGAGGCCGAGCGCAGGGCCCTCCGCAACATCGACGACATCGAGATGAAGCTCGGAGATGCGGTGGAGGACTCCGGGCTCGAGGAGGCCTTCGTGGAGTGCGAGCTCTCCTGCGAGTGCGACGGCCACGAGCTCGACGGCTATGAGTGCCCGAAGTGCGGCCGCAAGCACGAACTGGAGGTGGACGATGTCAGCAAGTGAGCAGGAGATCTACCTGGTGCAGTACCACCACGCGACGGGAGTGGAGGTGATCGTCGGGCGTACTCCAGCCCAGCTCGACTCCGAGCTCCAGAAGATCGTCCGGGAGAACCTGCACCAGATCCACGAGGACCGCCGGGGTGAGCATCCGACCGAGCTGGCCTCGAAGTGGGACATCCTCACCGACGGTCGAGAGCGCTTCGAGTTCCTTGGTGCCAGGACCGTCCCCTACCCGGATGCTGCGCTCACGCTCTACCTTCGCAACGGCCGCAAGATCGAGGTGGGCCAGGGCGATGAGCACAAGTACGGGGGGTGGGTCCGAGTCCTGGACCCCCGAGGCAATCAGCTGGGCTACTGGACGTCCGAGGAGTGGCGCCTCGACCCGGAGTGCGTGATGGGCGCGTTCCTGGCGTGTGCGGCCCTCGGGCACGGAGGTGATACATGAGCGCACCCAAGAGGCTGCTGGAGGCGGGCCCGGGCGACGTGCTCGCCGCAGTCAAGCAGAAGATCGACGTCGCCCTGCTCGAGATCATCAGCGACGAGGAGTGGGCGCAGCTCATCGCCCGGCAGTTCGAGAAGTTCAAGACGGAGAAGCTGCCGGCGCTGGTGAACACAGAGCTGGAGAAGTTCCTGCGGCCGCGGCTGGAGGAGTGGATCAAGAACTGCCTCTGGTCGGACTACGACTGGGAGGAGCGTTTCGACGGCATCCTCGAGATCGTGGTGAGGGAGGGCACCCAGGCCTGGTTCAAGATGCTCATGCAGGGGGCTCTGCGGTCGATGCAGAATCCCTACAACCGCGTGTGTGGGCAGTGCGGCTTCGTCCTCCCTGCGAACTCGACGGAGCACAACTGCCCGCGGTGCAACAACTGGATGGGGGCGTGAGATGGACAAGAATCTGAAGGTACAGTCGCTGTGCATCGCGACGAGACAGATCTTCCGCAGGCCCATCACCGGGGTGTTCTCCAAGGAGCCAGAGAGCACCCTCGAGGAGCGTAAGAAGCTGCTCGAGGAGAAGCTGTACGCGATCGGCGGGTGCCGAGTTCACCACAAGGACGATCTCGCCCTGCCGCTCCAGGTGGAGTACCTCGAGATCCTTCTGGACTTCGAGACCAACCCACCGTGTGGGTGTGCTTCGCACAGGAAGGAGGCGGCCAGTGGCTGACGAGCGCAAGTTCTTCAAGACCCGGATCGAGGTCGTGGTCATCAGCCGGGACCCCATCGAGGGCGTCACCCTGCTGGACATCGACCACATGATCGACGAGGGGGACGCCGCCGGCAACTGGGGTCACGTCGACAGCAAGGAGCTCACCCCTCAGGAGGCCGTCGAGGCCCTCAAGGAGATCGGCAGCGAGCCCGACTTCTTCAACATGGACGAGTACGGCAACGACATCGACCTCATCGACGATCTCTCCTGCGCGGTCCCCACGGAGGACTACCTCGACGAGGCCGTGCACGATGCGATGTCGAACACGGCCGCCAACATCAACAACCGCGGGATCGTGAAGCAGGTCTCGTTCCTCATCAGCGAGCTCGGGGACGTGGCCGTCAGGGAGCTCATCGACGGCCACGTCCCCTCGCCCCCTCGTGAGACGCCCGTCTGCAAGACCTGCCCCGGGTGCGGGCGCACCATCGGTCCGACTCTCACGATCTGCCCGCACGAGGACTGCCGAGTCGAGCAGACCGAGGTCTATCCTGCCGACGACAGACCGGTCGCGACCATCGGCGAGGACGGCAAGGTGACGGTGCTGGACGACGACGAGGACTGAGGCTACCCTCTGCCTGGAAGGAGGCGGTGCTGTGAAGGACGTTCTGGGAGTGGCGGCGGGACCTCGAGCACAGGTGACTGGCTCGGAGTTCTTGGAGACCGCCAAGATGCAGTTCGAGGACTACATCATCGAGGGGGAGCAGTGCGCCCTCGTCGTGGCCTTGGAGACGAAGGACGGCGTGCCCGACGAGGTGGCCGTCATCTACCGGATCTACCGCATCCGAGGGGAGCTCGAGCACACCATCATTGAACCACACACCCTCGAGGCGAAGGCCATCATCGCCGTCGCCGGCGACGCCATCGACGAGATCACGGGTGCCGATGCCCGCGGCGAGAGCCAGTGTGCTGTCTGCCACGCAGAGGAGGACGACGATGTCCCCACCATCCATTGAGCGCTGCGGAAACCTGGGTGATCGAGGGAAGTGCCTCCACTTCGACGAGCCGTGCTTCAACGGCCGAGCCGACTACTGCTGGGCCTATGAGGGCAACGCCAACCCTGGTCGGCCCTCACCAGAGGAGCGAGCGCTCCTCTACTCCAACCGCTTCCCCGACTGGCCTCCGCTGCAGGTTGTGGGTGGTCGTCTCTTCGGTATCTGGCACATCGGCAACGACTACCGTAACAAGACCGAGTACCACGGCGCCTACCCCCGCTCCTACTTGCCTCGCGTGATGTCGATGTTCCCCGACATGCAGAACGTCCTGCACGCATTCTCAGGCTCGCTGCCCCCCGGTCCCTACACCCGCGTCGACCTGCTGCAGCCGGCTGAAGTGAACTGCAGTGTGGAGAGCCTACCCGACGACTGGACCGGCTGCTACGACCTGGCGATGGCCGACCCTCCCTACACCAAGAAGGACGCCGAGATCTACGGTACCCCGATGCCTGTCGGCCGAAGGTGCACCCTCGAGCTGGCCCGGGTTCTGCGCCCTGGCGGCTGGCTCGTTTGGTTGGATACGAAGTGGCCACAGTTCCGCAAGCGCCTGCTCGAGCACCGCGGCTTCGTAGGAGTTGTCCGCAGTACCAACCACGTCGTGCGCCTGGCCAGCTTCTTTGAGCGAACCGAGGTGGACTGGGAAGCCTGACCCCACCCCTCGACACAGATAGAAAGGAGTGTGTTCCAACATGGAGCAGATGAGCCTGTCCGAGAAGGAGTACGAGGTCCTCAAGCTCTTGGTGGGTGCGCATCGCATAGCGGACCCGTCCGAGATGACCGTCGCCCACATCGCGAGCGCCGTCGACATGCGAGTGAACACCACCCGTCGCCTGCTCCTGATCCTCTATCACAAAAGGCTCGTCACCAAGACGGCCTCGGGTCACTATGTCGTCAGCGAGGGTGGGCTGACCGTCTTCAACGAGCTCGAGCGCGTGGAGGAACCCGCCCCCTACGACTGGTTGGTGCTCCGAAGGCTGTCCGATGTGCAGAATAGAAACTGCGGAGAGAACTCCACTGCTCGAGCTCTCTACGAAGGTTGTGAGTCTTTGCGCGACAGAGACATCAGGACGCTGCGCCGCACGCTCAACCAACTGGAGGAGGTGGGAGACGTCGAGGCTGTTCCCGGCCGCGGATCGGCTACCTACTGGCGCATCACGGACAAGGGGAGGTCCAGGCTATGACCGATGTCGTCGATGGAGTCCCTCTTCGTCCATGCGTCCGATGTGGGTACTGCTGTAAGAAGGCTCGCTGCGCTCTATCCCTCATCGCGGAGGGACGATACACAGAAGAGACTCTCCCGTCAGATCCATTCGTCGTCGGGCTGCTGGATGAAGATCTGGACGCGCTAAGAGAGGAGTGCCCTTACCTTCGGGGGGACGGACCCGGCAGTTACAGGTGCGGCCTCCTCGACTCCGATTCACCAGTCGACGAGGAGATGGTGAGGGAGTGGTTGTCGATCGGAGAGGGATGCAGCTCCTCTCTCAACTCTGACCGGCTCGAGCTGGTGAAGAGGCTAGCTCAGGAGTCCGAAGCGGGGGCCCGTTCCCCGGTATAAGCCTGATGAACGCTTCCGACATTACTTTTTCCGAGGAGGGACCGATGTCCTGGATGCACACCTACAGGGGGATCAAGTTCGATCTCCTCAACCCCCAGCCGTCGATGGTGGACCCGCTCGACCTGGTGATCTCACTCGCTCACATCTGCAGGTTCACCGGACACACCGGGGAGCTCTACTCCGTGGCGCAGCACAGCGTCCTCGTTTCCCAGCTCGCAGAGAATCTGGCCAACGAGAAGTGGGGAGACGACTGCCAGGAACACGAGCGTATCCGGCTGCTGGCCGCCAAGCTCGGGCTGATGCACGACGCTTCCGAGGCCTACACCAACGACCTGTCCCGGCCCCTCCGCCACATCGAGCCTCTCGGCTCCGCGTTCAAGGCCATCGAGGACAAGGTCCGCAGGGCCATCTTCATCAAGTTCAACCTGCAGTGGCCTGCCCAGAGCGACCTCTGGAAGCTGGTGAAATTCGCAGACGACTGCCTGCTGCTCACCGAGGGCCGTGACCTGATGCATGGCTATCATGAGTGGGACCTCCACGATCCTGACGCCTACCCCGTCGATACCATCCGCATCGAGAGCAGCACTGATGCGGCCTACAACTTCGCCAGCCGGCTCAACGCTCTGGGCGAGTGGCAGGGGTTCCTCGACAAGGGAGATCCTCTCGCTGGGAGGGGCGCGTGGACTGTGGACTACTGATCGCCATCGGGTTCTACCTGCTGGTGGCCTACTGCGTGTGGGCTGGGAGGAGAAGATGAAGACTATCCGTGTGGAGATGGACGAGGAGCTCTACCGTCGTGTGGTCCAGGACCAGCAGCACGGAGAGACCAGGTCGGAGGCGGTCTGCCGTATCCTCTGGGACGGCGTCCGAGGTGACCCCGAGGCGGTGAGCCTCATCGAGCGCGCGTTCAACAGCGACATCAACTGGAACCGGGAGAGCGGCACCCTCTGGAAGGCGATGCGCTGCTTCCTCCGGCATCGGCTGAACCTGGGTCGCTGGGACCGAATCGACAACGCGAGAGGTGCAAGATGATCGACTGGACGGTGTCCGAGAAGTACGGCACTCGCGTGGCCAAGTCCACGACGAGGCCGTTCGGCAAGAGCGTGCTGGTGCTCGAGAGCCCTCCTCTCGTGGTGCTCGGAGACATGGATCGTCTCGAGTCGGAGATGTACTCCTACGTCAACGGGCAGATGGTGCTGCAAGGTGAGTGGCCATTCCCCGTGGGCGAGCAGCACAAGGTGATGGCCGAGGTCAAGAAGCGGATCTCCGACGGTAAGGAGAATGTGATCGCCATCGCCCAGGACCTGTGCGACAGGTTCCGCAGCGCCCGGGAGGAGCGGCGCCGGCTGCAGAAGAAGAGATCCGAGGAGGAAGGAGATGCCTAAGCTCATCCACTTCGAGATGGAGACCGCAGAGCACGCGCTCTGCGACTACCGGGTCTTCGACCCCAAGAAGCTGACCCTCGACCGGAAGAGGGTCACCTGCCGGCGCTGCCTGCGCAAGCTGGAGAAGCGCGACAAGAAGGAGCGAGAGAGATGATCATCGTGTCGGGAACAGGACACCGGCCGCCCAAGCTCGGTGGCTACAGCGACGACGTCTTCTGGTGCTTGGTGGACATGGCCAAGGACTGGCTGGTTCGTATCCAGGAAGAGCTGAACGACAAGGTCGTCGAGGTCGTGTCGGGCATGGCCCTCGGGTGGGACCAGGCGCTCGCCCAGGCTGCCATCGAGCTGGGCATCCCCCTCGTCGCTGCCATTCCTTGCGAGGGGCAGGAGTCGCGCTGGCCGCCCGAGTCTCGCGCTCGCTACAACTCCATCCTGTCCAAGGCCACCCGCGTCGAGCTCGTCAGCAAGGGCGTGTACCATCCGGCCAAGATGCAACGCCGCAACGAGTGGATGGTCGACCGAGGCACTCACATCGCCGCGGTCTGGGACGGCTCCGGAGGCGGCACCCGCAACTGCCTGCGCTACGCAGACAAGCAGGAGAAGCCGGTGTACAACCTGTGGGACCTGTGGGTCGACAAGTACCGGCCCCGAGAGGAGGTGCAGGAATGAGGGTGACGACGCAGCTCGAGTACGCGGCGCTGGCGCTGGTGCAGGTCATCAACCACGAGCGTGAGCATCGCACTCCCCTTTCGGTATCTCGGATCGCCAAGCGCGCAGGGCTCTCCCGCGACTACGTGGAGCAGCTCCTGCTGCGCCTCCGCCGAGCTGGCCTCGTGCGCTCCACCCGTGGGGTGCAGGGTGGTTACCAGATGGCCCGAATGCCGTCGCAGGTGACCATCCGGGACCTCTACAAGGTGGTGGTGGGCGATGGAATCAAGGTTCCGCCGTCGATGCCCAACGCCTGTGACGAGGTCTGGGACGAGCTGGAGCAGGCGATCCTCAACACGCTGGGGGAGTTCAACCTCCGAAGCCTGGCAAGAAAGCAGAGGAAGATCGATGAAGGCTGACGAGACCATCAAGGATATGGCCGAGCACGGAGTTCGCTTCGACCTGACGCCGACCACCTGCTGGAGCGGCTCCACGGAGCAGGAGCGGATGGGGAAGCTCCACTCCTTCTACTGCGACTACATCCAGCGCATCGACCAGTCGGTGCGGGAACGGGCCCGGAGCGCTCTGAACGAGGACAAGTCCGACCCCGTCGTCTGCAAGCGGTGCGGCAGCAGACACGTTCAGCACGTCGTGTGGGTGAAGTCCAACACCAACGAGGTCGTGCAGGACTTCGGGGAGTGGAAGGACAACAAGGACCACTCTCGTAGCTGGTGTGAGGAATGCCAGTCCTCGGTCGACCTCTGTGATACCAGCATCGCAGAGCCCCGACACTGCGAGGAGTGCGGGCTCCGTGAGACGTGCCCCTACCGGAAGAGGTCGGTGGTCTTCATCATCCGAGCTTCTGGTCTCATCTCGCTGACTAGGGATATGCTGAAGGGCTACCTCGCCAAGGAGGGGGTCTGGATTCTGTCCTCGGATGGAGATCTCCTCGAGGTCGAGTTCACGGATCTGGGAGACCCCGAGATCAACTACGGGCGCATCTCCTATCTCGCGGACCAGAGCACTGTCGGCTTCGAGGTCGTCGGTCCCAAGAAGGAGGAGCCCGATGCCTAGGTTCATGCTGATCGAAGTCCAGGATCCCACCGACCTGCGCGAGCTCGAGGCGGCGTTCGACGTGTGGACTGACGACCTCCGTGCGGACGGTCTCATCCTGGCGAGACCCAAGCTGAAGATCCTGCCCGAGTTCCTCATCGACCCGGAGATGGCCTCGAACAACATCAAGCGGCTGGCGGACTACCTCATCGAGACGTTCCCCGAGTCGGTGAAGACCTGGCTGCGCATCATCAGCGGCGAGGACGTGTCCGAGCCTGTGGAGGACGCGGTCGACGTGGCCACCAAGCTGCTGTCCGACCTCAAGGCCAAGGGCGTCGGCTACGACACGATGAAGAGCATCGTCAAGTTCCGTCTGGGGCGCCTGTGGAAGCACTCGGTCGGGGGTGTGGGGGTCGTTCGCAAGGAGCTCAAGGCGATGGCCGCCGACCTGGGCATGGAAGACGTGATCGGCGAGATGAAGAAGAGGGAGGACGATTCCGATGAGTGACTTCATCCAGGAGGTCTTCGGACCCGAAGGCCACCTGGCCCAGGCGTTCGACGGCTACAAGATGCGCTCTGGGCAGGTGGACCTCGCCCAGGCCGTGTGCGACGCCATCTCCGCGGGAGAGAACCTGATGGTCGAGGGTCCGGCCGGGACCGGCAAGTCCTTCGGCTATAGCGTCCCGGCCGTCGAGTTCGCGGTGCGCACAGAGGAGCGTGTGGTCATCGCCACCGCCAACATCGCGCTGCAGGAGCAGCTCGTGAAGAAGGACCTGCCTCTCCTGCAGGGCATCCTCCCTTGGCACTTCGAGTTCGCGTTGCTGAAGGGCCGGACCAACTACCTGTGTCGGGCATCTCTGCAGGAGGCTGACCAGGACGAGGACTACAAGCGGATGGACCTCGACGAGCGGGAGCAGTTCCGGGAGATCGAGACGTGGGCCAAGGATACCGACCACGGCGACTTCAGCGAACTCGGGTTCAACCGAACGCCGCGCGTCGTGGGGCTCACCTCGAGGTCCTCGGACTCCTGCCGAGGCGGGGCCTGCAAGTTCTGCAAGGAGGGGCTGTGCTTCCCCGACCTCGCTCGGTCCCGGGCCCGCAAGGCCGACATCGTGGTGGTGAACTATCACCTCCTCTTCGCCGACATGATCGTGAAGGCCAAGACCGGCAAGTCGATCATCATCCCCAACTACGAGGTGCTGATCCTAGACGAGGCGCACAAGACGGCGGACATCGCCAGGGACTTCCTCGGGTTCCGTCTCTCTCCCTACGTGGTCCGCAGGGCTGTCCGTCTCCTGGGCAAGATCTCGGAGCAACAGCTTCGGGATGCTGCGGTCACCAAGGCGTTCGAGTTCTTCGGCGAGCTGCTGGAGTTCTCGAGGTCGGATGAGTACTCGTGCCGCCTGCGCGAGCCCCCTCCCGTCGACCCCTCCGATCTCGTCGAGATGCTCCGCAGCGCCGGCGCCGTGATGAAGAAGGCCAGCATGTCCTCCAACACCAAGTTCGGCACCGAGCGCAAGGGGCTGCTGCTGGACCTGAAGAAGGCCTCGGCCCGCTGCTACGAGATCGCTGGCGAGCTGGACATCGTGTACTCCGTGGGTGAGGAGGACGAGGAGAATCTGGCCATCTACCTCGAGGAGTTCGGCTCGAAGAAGAGCAAGACCGCAGTCATCCAGGCACGAGTGGTGGATGTCGCCGGCCTGCTCAACGAGATGCTCTTCGACGAGGTCAGCAGCTCCATCCTCACGTCCGCCACGATGACCGTGGAGGGCCGCTTCGACTTCGTGCAAGGCGAGCTCGGGGTCGCTGACCCTCGCTTCCTCGAGGTGCCCACCCCCTTCGACTTCCGCCACCAGGCCAAGCTGATCGTGCTCGAGGGGATGCCGGCTCCCACGGACCGGACATTCCACCAGGCCGTCGCCGGCGCCGTGCACCGCATCATCGGGGCTGCCCGCGGCCGCACCCTCGCGCTATTCACCAGCTACAAGAGCCTCAACCACGCCGCGGTGCGCCTCGAGCGCGATTGCGACTTCATGGTCCTCAGGCAGGGGGACAAGCCCCGCACCCAGCTCCTGCAGGAGTTCAAGGACAACACCGACTCCGTGCTCCTGGGAACCGAGTCGTTCTGGGCCGGCGTGGACGCGCCAGGGGAGACTCTCTCATGCGTGATCATCGACAGGCTCCCGTTCGCCAGCCCGGAGGACCCGGTCCTCGACGTGGTGAAGACGTACAACGACAACTGGTTCTGGGACATCGTCATCCCGCGATCCATAATCCAGTTCAAGCAGGGCGTCGGTCGGCTGATCCGACGTGTGGACGACCGGGGAGTCATCGTGATCCTCGACAAGCGGATGAACACCAAGAGCTACGGCCAGGCGTACTACAGGAGTCTGCCCAGGATGCCCGTGGGCGAGAGCCTCGACGAAATCGCCGAGTTCCTGAACGGAGGTGCGTGATGCCTGTCCACTTCAACTACGTCGAGGCCACGAGCAACCCCCTCCTCGACTTCTCCACCACTCTCGGCCGCCCGGCCTGTGGCGCAGGAGCCGAGACCGGCTCGACCCACATCGAGCTCTCGGAGGTAACCTGCCCCGAGTGCCGGCGGTGGATCAACGAGAACATCATCGAGGCGACGGCCATCTCGGACTTCCTGCGGGCCCACGGCCGCATGGAGAGGTCGATGGAGGACGCGCACAGGCTCTACCGCGGCATCCCGGTCAAGAAGAACGATCCCACTGCAACCGAGATCGTGTCCGACTGGGTGCAGCAGCGGATGATGGTGGCCACGTTCTTCCGGGAGTTCTTCAACCGGGGCATCGTCATCCTCCAGCGCACCGTGGAGATGTCCCAACGCGGGGGTTCGTGATGTGTGGGTACATCATCGGCTCTCTCGTCGTGGTCTTGCTCCTGATGCTGGAGATACGAGAGCTGAAGAAGGACAAGGAGCAAATCCAGAGGTGGAGCGACGAGTGGAAGGGCAAGTACTTCGCCGCGGCGGACAGCCGGCAGGAGGTCCTCAACTCTGCTCGTGACCTGGTGTCCATCTCGAGGACCATCCTCGACGAGTTCCGCAGCAGGCACATCAGGGTGCAGGGCGGTACGCTCGAGGACCACAAGAAGAGGATGGCTGCGTGGACTCACATGAGCGACGCCATCAGCAAGCTGCAGCGTCAGCTGGAAGGAAGGAAGCCATGACCGACGGATCAATCCCCGTCCGTATCGAGGACTGGATCGAGGTCGACCTCTACATCACCGAGCCCGACTCCGATGATCCCACGCCGAAGAAGTCTGGCACCGGCTTCATCCCCGAGAGCGAGCGCAAGGAGCTGCCGGCCACCAAGCCCTGGTCGTCCGTCTTCGACCCTGGCGAGGTTCCCGAGCCCGGCTCCACCCCCGAGGAGCAGAGGTCGCGCATCATGTACGACCGACTCCAGCCCAAGTCCTGTGCCCTCTGTGGCACCAAGCTGGGGTGCTGGGCGTCCACGGTCTTCTGCCCCAACTGCGGAATCGTGCTCTGCCGCGTGAGCCCTCTCGTGCGCCTCGGTGCGGACTGGAAGTGGGTGATCCACCCCGACTGGCGTGAGAAGCTACTCCGGCTGTGGGAGCTCCTCGGCAAGCGGGAGAACCAGCCCTACCTGGTCTACGTCTGCCACGCCGACGAGCCGGACGAAACCGCCAAGTACCTGGGGCCCTACTCCGCGGAAGAGGCCGAGCGTGTCCTCAAGGAGCTCGAGGGGGGAGACCCCGACCATTTCTGGTTCTACGAGATGCTGGAGCTGGACGACGACGGAGGAGACGTGCAGAGGCACATCCTCGGACTGGAGGCGTAGATGCGAAGACCACAGGCACAGGACACTGTCCACTACGCTCGCCAGTACGTGGCCGAGCAGGCCTCCAAGCCGAAGGGCTGCGTGTGCCCCTGCTGCAATCAGAACGCGAAGGTCTACCGTCGCTCGCTCAACTCGACGATGGCCCGCGGCCTCATCTGGCTCTACCAGCTCGACCCAGAGGGCAAGATGTGGACGGACGTTCCCAAGCAGGGTCCGAAGTGGCTCGTCAGTAAGGGCGGCACGTTCGCACTGCTGGCCCACTGGGGCCTCATCGAGACGGCCGAGAATTTCGACAAGTCCAAGCGCACCTCGGGGATGTGGCGCATCACTCCTCTCGGTCGTCAGTTCGTGGAGCGTCGGGTTCAGCTTCCGTCCCACGTCTACCTCTACGCCGGCAAGGTCCAGCACTTCGACCTCCGCAAGATCTACATCGACGCCGCGCTCGGCACCCGGTTCAACTACGACCAGATGATGAAGGAAGGTGCGAGATGAGCAGCCGCGTCAACATCAAGGAGATCCTGGCCGACCCCGAGCAGCGCAAGCACCTCATGCAGTTCCTCGAGGAGAGCATCCTCGGCGCCGTGGCGATGGGTGGTGGGCCGCACGAGGTGCGTGAGCCTCTGGTTGAGAGGACGGTGGATCAGCAGACAGACCTCGGGCTGCTGCGTACCTACTACCTGAAGCCTGGAAGCCCCGCGTTCCTCGAGAACAGCTTCGTGGACTGGCTCAAGGCTCTCAACTTCATCGCCCTGCCTCCCAACCCCACCAGTGCCGTCATCTCGGTGCAGAGCATCTCTACCGTCGGGGAGCCCAACAACGACGGTAGCCGGACCTACTACATCGAGCGGGCGCTGATGATGGTTCATCCAGGCAAGCCCAACCACCACCCCGAGGCCGAGGCCAGCTACTGCGCCAACTGGGAGGGTGGGGCTGACTCCATCTGCAACGAGCAGGACTGCAAGACCTGTGGCCTCTGGCGCGACAAGCGTACTGAGGTGGCCGAGCCCGGTACGATGGAGATCGGCGAGGCCATACGTCATGCCCAGGAGAAGTCACGGACGGGTCCAGGTTGTGGCCTAGCCCAACACAAGTGCGCATCCGAGCACGCCCAGCTCGCTCTGTGGCTGCGGGAGCTGATCACCCTCCGCTCCAGCGTGGCGGGCTACGTCAAGCTCGTCCGGGACATCGCCAACGGCTGCATCGACAACCCCGCGAAGTGGTGCAAGAGCTACCTCGAGCACGAAGGCTTCAGCGAGGACGAGATCCGAGAGGGGGACGACGATGAGTGATACGATCAACTGGCTGCTGACGATTGTGTACCGGGGAGGTCTTCTGCGCTGCGCCCTGCAGGTGAAGCGAGACACTCTGACGGACTACTGCATCCAGAATCCGATGGAGCCCGAGAACCTCGAAACGATCCAGGAGCTGCTGCCGGCGCACGTTCGTTCCTGTGGTCCCCTCGTGGCGGTGGAACCCATCTTCGAGATCTGCATCGTGGAAGGAGGTGAGGACGATGGCTAAGCCCGTGATGGACAGGGGAGTTCGGTTGCAGCTCCACGCCCTCATCACCTACATCAAGATGGGCCTGGAGCCGGGCGCCGAGCAGCACACCAAGGACAAGATGCTGGAGCGTGCACAGAAGGCTGACAGGCTCGTGCTGGATTGCCTTGCTGTAGACTCCGAGCAGGAGAAGTTACCTGACTGCGTGACGCTTCATGTGGTGGGGGAGTGCGGAGTGTGCGGAGGCCACCTCATCGAGAGCCTGAACGATGTAGGGCAGAAAGAGCATCGGTGTATCGACTGCCACTGTTCCTACGAGGTGGAAGAGGAGGATGAGGACGATGACTGACGAGATCATCAACGCCCCCAATCAGCGGACACCTCGAGTCGGCACCTGCATACGCTACTGGTTCAATGACCCCGACTTCGGGGGGCAGCGGCGGCTCAACACCGGCTACGTCCTCCAGGCCGTCGAGGGCAAGGCCCTTGGGTTCGACTGGCTTGTTCTCACCGAGGACGGCGCCACCCTCGGCCTCGACGAAGAGGACGTGCAGCAGCGCTACTTCCTCCACTACCCGTGCGAGGACTGCAACAAGGCCAAGCTCTTCTGTCACATCAAGCCGGAAGGGCCGGAGGGCCCCAACGAGGAGGGTGGCCGCTGGACCTGCCCCGAGTTCGTGCAGGTGGGATTCAGGGTGATTCCATGAACGAGCAAGAGGCAAGGGAGACCATCCAGAGGATCAGAGAGATGAAGGAGTCGCTCGACCGCGACATCCTCATCTACGGCAACTCATTCGAGTGCTTCTATCACGGCCGTGTCTGCCCTACCGAAGTCAAGTGGAATGCTCACGGCGGCCCGGTCTGTCCCCACTGTGAGGAAGACACGCAGCTGGAGATGATGCGCAGGGACAAGCCGGAGCAGTACACCTACGGTCAACACTTCTTCGTCTCTGGGCGTAAGCTAGATTTGCGTCCGCTGCACATGCTCCTCGCTATGCAGAGTACCCGCAATCGCTGGCAGGGCCGAGAGCTTTTCGGCTTGACGATGGTGCTCCACTTCAACGGGATGTACGACTTCGCCGACAACTTCGAGCCCTGGGGGTACCGCTGATGGACGGCCCGACACTCTACCGCGTGCTGAAGAAGGCCAAGGACGAGGATCTGCTCGAGGCCTGCCACATCGTCGCCGACCTGGCGCACGCCGGAGGGCCCAGCCCTTGCGCCTCACTCACGATGGCGTGTCGCAGCAGAGCCGAGAGGCTCGTCGACAAGATGAACGGCCTCTACCTCAAGCTGCGTCGGCTGGACGCCATCAAGCCCGCGCCTGGACAGCCCATTGTCCACTTCTCCCACAAGCAGGGCTGGTCCGCTTCCTGCAACGCCAACCTCTCCGAGAGGAGGGGGTTCAAGACCACCACCGACCCCTACAAGGTGACCTGCGGTAAGTGCAAGCTGGGACAGGATTGGAGAAAGGCGGTGGGGTTGCCATGATCGTGCGCTGGACCGACCCACGCTACCAGGTGCTCTTGGACGGCAAGGAGCTAGACTCCTATCACGAGGCTGACGACGAGGAGGGATACGTCGTGATCACCAAGACCATCCAACATGGTGGCGCTACCATTCCCCAGGTCGACTCGAAGACGGGCCGGCTGAAGACCGAACGACTCACCGGCGAGGTGAAGATCATACGGAGGGCTGTCTGATGGAACACGAGTACGAGGTGGGCTGGAAGCTGATGATCACAATCCTGCTCTGCGTCGGCATGATCGTGAGTGGGGAGCGGCTGTCCTGCAGCTCCTGCGACTCGTGCGAGTGCCTCCAATACAAGCAGGAGCGCGTGACGACGCCGGAGGAAGCATGGCGGTGACGAACATTGGCCACATCCTGGTGACCCACGAGGGTGAGAAGCCGTTCAGATCCTCCACCGTGATGGGAGAGGAGCGATCCAGAGCCCTCGGTAGGTTCTTGCGGGGATTCCCCGTCGAGGGGTACGAGTTCTGGTTGTGGCGCGGTACCGGCCCGGCCGGAACGCTGAAGACGGTGGAGGACGCCAACGTCGATCCCGACGTCGTGGACTACTACTGGGACGAGAACGGAGAGCCGAAGAAGGGTAGGTAGCTCGTGGTCAAGAAGAAGAAGCGCAAGCGGCGTCGAGGAGGCGGCTACTGCATGGAAGACGATGACCTCGAGGCGCTGCAGGAGATGTGGCTCGACGACTGGGAAGCGAGCCAGATGCCCTACGACGACTATGACCCCGAGCCGGATCTCGGATTGCGAGGCGACGATGACTAGGACCGAGTTCCACGAGAGGCGAGCCTACATCGCCAGGGTCGTCGTCCTAGGGATGACATCCGATCCAACTCGAGCTGCGGGTGTTTACGGAATGCTGGACATGATCGACCCAGACGATCGTTCTGGCTATCCAGAGCCGGTGTGGCTAGTTCACCGCCGAGATGCGGAGGACGCCGTCGAGGCGGGGCTGCTTGATCCCTCCGTGCTCGACCAGGAGGAGAAGGAGCTCGACTTCTCCGATCTCTTCAAGCCTCAGTACGGGTGGCTGATGCCAGTTCACCCAGACCACTTCTAGCAACCGAAAGGAATGGTAACCGATGGATGTCCTGTTCACCCCCCTCAACGACCAGCTGCGCTCCGGGCTCGACAAGATCCGTGAGGAGCATGGCCTCGATGGCTACTACGCGGTCCTCATCTACGAGGAGGGCCACCTGCTGACCGAGGCCGTCTACAGCCTCTTCCCAAACGCCAAGTCGGCGAGTACCAACTTCACGATGCACTCGCTGACCAACTTCTGCCCGGTCGACGAGGTGTTCTTCGAGTTCCAAGGCCACAAGCAGGCTCTGGTCTCCGTCTCGGCGATGGGCTCTGCGGCGAACGGCGACATCACCCACTTCTTCCTGATGTCACACACCGAGGAGAGCCTGCGCGAGATCACCAAGCGCGTCATCGACGCCGTGCGCGACATCCAGGTGCGCACGCGGACCATCAGGGTCTTCGGCGGGCCGGATGTCAAGATCCACCGGGAGTACGACTGGGACGACATCTGCTGGCCCGAGTCCCTGAAGAGGGACGTGCGCAACACCGTCGAGTTCTTCCTCGAGCGCAAGGACTGGTTCGAGCGCCGGCGTATGCCTTACAAGCGGGGCATCCTGATGACGGGCCCTCCGGGCAACGGCAAGACGCTGCTGGTCAAGGTGCTCCTCTCCCAGTACCCCTTCGTGGGCTTCGCGTTCGACTTCTACGACGAGGACAGCACGGGTCATACGTTCCGGAACATGTTCCGGTGCGCGTCGGAGATCGCGCCGGCGCTCATCCTGCTCGAGGACCTCGACCGTGCGCTGACGTCGGACCGCCAGGGTGGCAAGTACGACGTCAAGATCGGCCTCGACACCATCCTCAACACGATGGACGGCGTCGGCGAGCACCCCGGCATCCTCTCGATGGCCACGGCCAACGACATCAACAAGATCGACCCGGCTCTGCGTCAGCGGCCGCGGCGGTTCGACCGAGTCTTCGAGCTCCCCAACCCTTCCGACGAGCTCCGGCAGCAGTTCGCGCTCAAGCTCTTCGGGGACTGTATCAGCGGGGACGAGTTCTACAAGGAGATCGTCAAGGAGACGGCTGGCTTCTCGATGGCGTTCATCGAAGAGGTCTATCTCAAGGCCTGCTCGGACGCGCTGACGGAGGGCTACGAGGTTCCCACGGTGCAGCACGTCGAGGACGCATTCAACGCCATCCTGGCCCACTGGGAGACCGACAGCTCACGCAAGGTAGGATTCGCTGCCTCGGTACGCGGATCGGGGGGGAATGAGAAGATCCAGCCGATGAGTTCCGGAAAGCAGCCATACCCTTCGGTCGGAGGCGGGCGTTTGCTCACGAGAAGGAGGAGGTGATCCGTGGCGCAGCACCGACACCGGTCCGCTCCTCGCTACCGCAACATCATCCGGCACATCGCGGGAGACTGCTATCTGGTCATGGCTGGGTGCAGGTGCGGTGCGCTGAGACAGGAGATCAGGAAGGACCGAGGACAAGGAGCAACCACTGGTGAGCTCATCGACAAGGCTCCTTGGGAGGAGAGGAAAGGTGGAACGTAGAAAGATCGGTGAGCAGGACATCGACAGGCTGTTCTTCACGGCCGACCTGCACCTGGGCCACAAGAAGATCTTCTTGCCCGATTACGCCGACAGGCCGTGGCAAGATCTCGAGCTCATGAACGAGCAGCTCATCGACCGCTGGAACCGCAAGGTACCCAAGAACGGTCTGGTCTTCGTGGTGGGTGACCTCACGATGGCCGAGAAGGACCTCGACCGATTCGTACCGATGCTCAACGGCCGTATCCTCTACGTGCTGGGTGACCATGGGTTGGTGAAGCCCGGGAGCAAGAGGGCAGAGCTCTTCGAGGGTATCTATCATCTTCTTCGCCTCTCGATGCCAGGAGATCTACCCGACATCGTGCTGTGCCACTGGGCGATGAGGAAGTGGCACAAGGCCCACTGGGGAACGTGGCACCTCTTCGGTCACTCTCACGGCGAGCTACCTCCGCACGGTCTGTCGTTCGACTGCGGCGTTGACGCCCCCGAGACGGACTACACCCCGATGTCTTACCTGGACGTCCTCGAGCAGATGAGGATGATCAGAAACTCTCCGGGCTACAAGCCCGTCGAGCACCACGGGAGGTCGAGATGATCCTGGTGCACAAGGGGCGCAAGCCGCCCGGCCCGCTTGAGGCCACCCCCATCCCCTGGGAGGTGCAGGTCTGGCTGCAGTCCCAGCTCTTCGTAATCGGAGATCCTTCCCTCTCGGCCGCGGACGTCGCCATCAGGATCCTGCAGAACACGATGGAGCGTTGTGGCAAGCGATACAACTCCCTCAAGGTCTTCGAGGCTCTGGACGAGACCCATCGGGATCTCTCGGCCGAGCTCGACCGAATCAGGCAGGAGCTGGCCATTCAACCCCCCGGAGAGGCGGAGTGCAAGCGCTGCCACCGCACCGTTCCCTGGGAGGAGATCGAGGGCTGCGACGCCGAGGTGTGCGAGCGGTGTCGTGTTGACGACAAGTGCTGTGACGCCTGCTCCGAGCAGGGGTGCGACAGCGCGGGAGGTGTTTGATGCCTGCGACACCGTGTGATCACGGAGAGTACTACACCATCGACTCCGAGCGCCGGCCGCTCACCCAGGAGGAGGTGCGTGGGGTCTGCGACTACTACCGAGCTGGGCATTCGATGGAAGACACGGCCGGTAGGTTCAGCATCTCCCGCACCCTCGTCAACCGTATCCTCGTCGAGCAACGGGTACCCAAGCGGCAGCACGGCGGATACCGCAACAAGGAGGTCACGCGCGACAACTGGATCGACAGGCAGCTGGAGGTGCCGGGGCCCACGCTGCTCGAGCGTCGGGAGTCGGGTGCCCGTCTCGTCGATCTCGCTCGCCTCTACGGAGTGAGCACGGTGGCCATCCGTCGCCACATCATCGCGCTCCAGGAACAGCTCGAACGACGCCGAGAGGAAGTCCTTTACCTCAAGCTGCGCAGGGAGGCTGCATGAACTCCAGCCAATACCGCCCATTCGTCTCCGACAACAGGCCCGACTGGGACCACTACTTCGCGGACATGCTGCACCTCATCGGTCGGCGTTCCACCTGCGAGCGGCATCACGTCGGAGCCATCATCACGGTCGACAACCAGATCGTGGCCACCGGGTACAACGGAGCGCCGAGCGGGATGAAGCACTGCTCCGAGCTGGGCGGTTGCATGAGGACCAGGGACGGCATCGAGAGCGGTACCCACCAGGAGCACTGCCGGGCCGTCCACGCAGAGGAGAACGCGATGCTCCGGGCCGGTCCCCAGGCCAAGGGCGGCGTGCTCTACACCTCCCTGCAGCCCTGCACCATCTGCGCGAGGAAGATCATCAACGCCAAGATCGTCAAGGTCGTATTCCGCGAGGGCTACCCCGATCAGGAAGGCACAGACATGCTGAACGAGGCTGGCGTGGAAGTGCTGTATCTTCCAGAGGAGCCTCTTCGGCCGGAGATGTTCCTCGGGCGCCTCTTCGAGCTCAACGACGAGAGGATCATGCGTGTGCTCCACACCAACGTGCTGGACGACCTGACCAGCAATCCTACGGTGTGGATGAAGTTGGGGGTGTGAGATGTCGGAAGAGCTCACGTTCTCAATGGGCGAAACCCCACCCGAGGTCATCATCGAGCGAGCACCAGACCACTTCACGATGGAGCTCGTCGGCGAGGCTGGACAGGTTGTGGAGCAGCTGGTCAACCAGGGCATCGACGCTCACCTCGAGGCGTGCTTCATCCCAGACCGCGGCGATAGCTACGAGTGGGTGGAGCACAAGCTCAAGGACGGGACCGTCTTCGCGGTCAAGCTCCACTGCAAGGTGAGCCGGGAGAGCTTGCCGGTGCTTCTGCGACGAATGCTCGAGGATGATGGAGACGAGGCTCTCTCGCTTCGGGTCGACATCCTGGAGCAGCTCGACATCGAGGAGGTGTAAGATGGGCGATAGATCGCAGACCGAGTTGGACTTGCTCGGCCATCCCAGTCGTTGGGACGCAGCCAGCTACGCGATGAAGCGCTGCCAGGAGACCGAGGAGCCTTGGGTGGCCTACACCCGTCCTGGCTTCGACCTCTGGTATGCCCGCCCCGAGCGCACTGCTCACCACGACCGCGTCCAGGCCAATCAGGTGCGCTATGACCCCGACAACCTCAACCAGGCGCTCGTCGAGGAGATGGAGAAGAGGTTACTCGAGGGTGCTGGTAAGTGCGTGGCATTCAGCCCGCTAGAGATACCTACCATGCGCATCCTCTTCTTCGACTACGAGGGCAAGCTGCTCTGCCAGTGGTGTCAGGAGAAGAAGCCTCCCGACGACTGCGAGTGGCTCAAGGACGATAACGGACACGACTTCCCGGTTTGCAGGGACTGCCTCCGCGCCCACGTCGTGATGACGGTGAGGATGCGGGTCCAGCTCGACGAGCCGGGCTCGTTCGAGCAGAACGTGGGCAGGGCGATGGCCGTGCTGTCGCATGGGACAGTGAAGGACTGCTTCTCGGACGCAGGGATGACCCTCCACTCCTCGGAGCTCACCTACGCCGCCTCACACCCACAGCCGGGCAACCCGGGGGAGGACGACGATGTCGCTTCGTGATGATGTGAAGAAGAACACCGAAGACGTCCGAACAGCTCTCGACGTAGCTGCTATCGCTGTGGCTACCACCGGCGCCATCCTCGGCCACCTGGTGAAGAAGGAGCTGATGACCGAAGAGGAGTTCGAGGGTATCGTGAGCCGCTCCGGTCTGAACGGCCAGAAGGCCCGCGCGTTCATGGCCGCACTGCAGGAGATGAGGGAGGGTCGACATGGATCGTGCTGACACAGTTCCGGTTCGTCACTACTCGGTCTTCTTCAAGATGATGTTGGGAGCCAAGACCACCGTCCGGCGCTGTGCCTGCGGCGTCGGGGCGGAGCCGTGCACCCCTATCTTCGAGGAGGTTACCTGTCCGAAGTGCTTGGAGTGGGGCAAGAATCATCCTGACGTAGTGTGGTACCAGCAGGACTACTGGGAACGCTGGCCAGTGGCCCAGGCCGCCACCGCTGCGGCCAAGAAGGTGCTGGAGAGGAGGGAGGCCGAGGAGATGAAGCTCGTTTCTTCGCTGCCGCTCCTCCCAGAGGGGAGAGGCTGACGAACATCTTGACGAAAGGGGGGTGCCTGGTGCATCCTCTTCTTACCTGACAGAAGACGTGCCGAAGGGAGGAGACCATGAAACCGTGAGCCCGGAAGACGAAGAGCAACACACCTGCCGCTACTGCGACGGAGACGCCACCGAGTCCGTGAGAGTCGGTGACCGAATCGTGTGGGTCTGCGACGCCGCCTACTGCCGCGAAGCTCTCGAGGAAGACGAGGAGGATGCGGCCAACGAGCTCGTTGAGCTGCTGGAACCTACATGAAGCCTGGACGCGCTATACAGCTTCTGGAGAAGGCAGCCGCTCCTCGTCTTGGTGCTCGTGACGCGGAGAGTGTAGCGAGGAATCTCCGTGCCCGAGCTCACCTTGCCACCCAGCGAGGTAGACACGGACTGGCCGAGAGGTTGATGAGGGCTACGGGGACGGTGAAGGAGAGAAGTGTCTCTCCCCTGGAGTCCTTATTCAGCAAGAAGCCGCTACCCGTTAAAAGTCTTACTCAAGCCGACCTCGGTAGGATGCACAAGGTCACCAATAAGTTCTGGAAGCTGAATCGGCTGCTGGAGAAACAAGCCCAGCTCGCCGAGCTGCGTAAGGGACTCAAGACCAAGATCATCGCTGCGCTCATGGCCGCGGCTGCCTCTGGCGGGAGGGGTGGACGTGCCACGGTCCCCCCATCGATCAGCCAGCCTCGACCTACTACTCACATCGCCGAGATACTCAAGACCACGAAAACGTAAATCCGTCTCCTCTCCTGCTATAAGAAACTCGAACGACCTGACTTTCTTCTAACCTGGAGGTTGAGATGGACACGATTCGCTGCCCGCAGTGCAATGCCGAGATCAAGCTGACCGAGTCCCTGGCTGCACCTCTGGTCGCTGATCTGAAGGAGAAGCACCAGAAGGAGCTCGAGGCCAAGGACAGGGAGGCCGAGAGGAGAGAGACCGAGATCCAGGAACGCGAGCTGAAGATCCTACAGGCCGAGAAGAACGTCGAGGCCAGGGTCATGGAGCTGCTCGAGGCGGAGAAGGCCACCCTGCGTGAAGCCATCGCGGCCGAGGAGAAGCGCTCCAACGAGTTCCAGATGCAGCAGAAGGAGCAGGAGCTCGTCGACGCCCGCGAGCAGCTCCGTCAGCGTGAGGAGAAGCTGGCGGAGGCCCAGCGTGCCCAGGCCGAGGCCGTCCGCAAGGAGCGCGAGCTGGCCGACCGTGCCCGGGAGCTGGACCTCACCGTGGAGAGGCGCGTCAACGAGGCTCTCCAGGATGTACGGGCGCAGGCCACTATCGCCGCCCGAGAGGAGAACAGCCTCAAGCTGGCGGAGCGGGACCAGACCATCGAGTCCATGCGTCGCAAGATCGAGGACCTCAAGCAGAAGGCGGAGCAGGGCTCGCAGCAGCTGCAGGGCGAGGTTCAGGAGCTGCAAATCGAGGAGTCTCTGCGGACTGCGTTCCCGACCGACACCATCGAGCCGGTGCCGAAGGGCGTCCACGGCGGTGACACCCTGCAGCGCGTGAACGGCCCCCGCGGCCTCATCGGCACCATCCTGTGGGAGTCGAAGAGGACCAAGACCTGGAGCCATCAGTGGTTGGCCAAGCTGCGCGAGGACCAGCGCGCCGCCGGCGCCGAGGTCGCGGTCATCGCCTCCTCGGCCCTTCCCCAGGACGTCACCTCGTTCGACCTGGTGGAGGGAGTCTGGGTGGTGTCTCCATCCCTCGTAGTCCCTGTCGCCGTGATGCTGCGCCAAGGGCTGCAGGAGGTGTCTACGGCCAAGGCCATCGGCGAGGGACAGCAGACCAAGACCGAGATGATCTACCAGTACCTCACCGGCCCGCAGTTCCGCCACCGAGTGGAGGCCATCGTCGAGGCGTTCTCGGCGATGCAGTCCGACCTCGAGAAGGAGAAGCGGGCCATCACCAAGCAGTGGGCCAAGCGTGAGCAGCAGCTCGAGCGCATCGTGGCGGCCACGAGCGGTATGTACGGCGACCTGCAGGGCATCGCCGGTCGCTCCATCGGTGAGGTGGACGGGCTGCGTCTCTCGGACGTAGGCAACCTGGACGGCGCCTCGAGGTTCGGCAAGAAGCTGCTGGACGCGTAGCCCCCTTGACAACACCGTGTGTATCGTGCACCCTGCGTCGTGGAGGTAGGACAGCCATGCTTGACCGGCTTCGTCGGGTGCTGATGCACCCGTTCTGGTGCCTCATCCTCGGACACTGGACCAAGCAAACCACCTTCGGAGAGTGGGACTCTGATCAGTCCAACTTCGTGTGCCGACGGTGTAAGAAGACGTGGAAGGGCTTCAAGGAGCTCAACAAGGAACGCTGGCACTGACGTCAGCAGAAGGGACGAGAGAGATGGGCGACGTGACCAAGACCGTGACCGTGGAGTTCAGCATCACCGGCCTGGACCCCGAGCAGCAGCAGATGATCCAGGCGGAGGTGGCAGCCGCCATCACCACCGGAGCGAAGCTGCTGAACGTGGACGCCCCCAACACCATGTGTGGGGTGCAGGGCAAGGTGGCCAGCCGGCTCACCTGCACCATCGATCCCCCGCTGGACATCCCCATCCCCGGAGCGATCGTCTCGAACGGCCTCATCGAAGCGGTGGTCCTCGAGCGCAACGCCGAGGAGATCCTCGTCGAGGTCATCGAGATCAACGAGGAGGGCGTGCAAGACGATCGAGGAGAGGAGGGAGGTACCCTCCACACCAAGCTGCGTCGAGGTGAGCGTCGGTGGTTCGCCAAGTCCGAGCTGAAGCCCACCGGCGTCTACTACGTGGCCAACGTCCCTCACGACTATCATCCCGGCATGGGCATGGTTCCGGGCAGGATGCTGAAGCGCGCCGTCCCCGGCGCGGGCCAGCCCCTCGAGATGGTCGCTGGCTTCCACGGCCGCCTGGCCTGATGAAGCCCATCGACTACGAGGAGAGTCAGAACGCCGGCCGCAAGCCTTACTCTCCCCCTGGCATCAACTGGTGTGTCGGCGTCGACTGGGGAGTGGACACCCCCGTTGGGGTGCTGCAGTCCTTCAAGCTCGAGCCCATCAAACTCCCCGAGGGCAAGAGCATCTACGAGATGACCGACGGCGAGTCCGTCGTCCTCAAGACCGGCCGGGCCACGAAGAAGAGCACCACCCTCACCGACTTCAGGCTGCTCTCGGAGGAGTTCAACGACCCGGCCAAGTTCGCTGACCATCTTCGATCTCTCGGAGTTGACATCCCCGAGGGGAATGTGGCCTGGGTGACCGGAGAGCGCGTCATGATTGGCGCAGGCGATAAGCCCGTCGTGGAGGTCCGCGATCTGCACAGGCCGTTTGACTACCCCGACCCGGGTTGCATCCCCGCCCAGGAGGCCGCTCGACGCTTCCGAGAGCAGCCGGTGGTGTGCTCCATCTGTGGCAAAGAGGGCTGCCGGCCCATGAACCACGCCGGGTGGCATCCAGACGACGAGAAAGGAGGATGATCGTGGGAGACCACATCATCTGCGAGTTCACCATTCCGATGATGCTCGAGTGCTTGGACAGCACCTGCGAGCACTACGACAACTGCGACCTGGTGCCGGGGCCCAAGTCCGTCCACCACGAGCCCCGACTCAAGGGCTGTAGGAATGACGAGGGCACTTGCTGCGTCGCCTGCCTCGATTGGAGGCCGACATGAGCGACGGTCCCGAGATGCTGACCCTGAGCAAGGCGATGAGCAAGAGAGTCAAGGAGCTCTCGCTCAAGTGGGACCTCCCCATCCAGGAGGTGCTGCGTCGCCTCTTCGGCAGCCGAAGCAGCTCCGAGAGTTGGACTGCAGCCCCGGGTCCTGACTCGGAGGTGGTGGTGCTGCGGGTGGTGAAGGAGGTGCAGGTCGAGCCTCACGGAGTGGACCCACACGTACTCGCCCGGACGATGAACCAGGTGCTCGAGGAGGCGTGCTCGATGAAGTTCTGCCAGGAGGTGCTCGATGGCACGCCGGCGGTACCCTGTGGTAGGGGGCCGAGGGACGGGCACTCGGTCCAGATCTACGAACCGCAGTGCATCGACTGCGTGGGCTACCCTCCTCGAGACCCCGGCAACGATGACTACATCGTCTGCGAGAGGGGTCTCGTGTACGATGGTGAGAAGAGAAGAGTGAAGCCCGATACCATGGCGTGGGTCGGACAGTGCTTCGACCGACGCAAGCCACACGGAGGTGAGGCGTGAACGAGGAAGAACGAATCCGCCGCGCCCTGTCCATCCTCGACACGGACAGGAAGCAAGCGATGAAGCGTGTGGTCGACGCGCTCAACAAGGCCCTCGAGTTCGACGAGAGAGCCATCCACGCTCTGTGCGAGAGCCGCGTGCCTGTCAACAAGCCATTCGCCGACTCCGACGTCCCGTTCGTCGTCTTCCAGGACGAGGACCTGAGTCTGCATCTCGGCTTCATCGGCGTGCTCTCGGGCTGCCTGATGTCTGCGCTCGAGCTGCCCGACAACGTGCGGCTGTGCGCGATGTACGAAGAGGACGACACCATCAGCCGCTTCTACTTCATCGAGTGCCACCCCGAGGGGCACAAGGAGATCGAGCTATGACCGGCGGAGCACTGGCGCTGGTGGGATCTGTGCTGGTGCTCCTGTTCTTCGTGGCGTTCTGGGTCTACCAGATCAAGCGCGTGTACTTTCAGGAGTGTCCTCAGTGCGGCCAGAAGAAACTGGAGTGGGTGAAGGACTGGATCATCGACCCCGAGGAACCGCCGATGTTCGCTCACTGGGAGTGTCGCAACTGCGACTATCACACCAGCCCGTGTCCCACCAAGGTGCTGACGCAGGCAGCGCAGTCCATGCGAGCAGAGGGCTGTACCTCTGAGCACGTCATCGCCGTGGCCGAGCTCGGCGACAAGATGGAGAAGTGGACTTCGGGCGAGGGCGTAGCTGCGCACGTCGCTAGGAAGAGGAGAGAGCGAGATGAAGACCCACACTGACCTCGAGAACCTGATCCTGCGGTGCCTCTACGAGCACGGCCGGCCGGAGGAACTCTCGACCTTGGGCGAGGAGTTCCCGGAGCTGCGCAGCCACGATGGCACCCTGGTCGAGCGCACGCTGATGGACCTGGGAAAACAGCGCCTCGTCTACGTGGGCGGCCCCCGGCGACCGTTCCACTTCAGTCTCACCGATCGGGGGAAGCAAAGAGCTGGAAAGCTCGTAGTCGATCCCGACTCCTTCCGTGGGCAGTTGCAGCAGCTCATCAACTCCCACAGCATGGAGAACAACTCCAACACGCCGGACTTCATCCTGGCCAACTACCTCCAGCGCTGCCTCACTGCGTTCGACGAGGCGGTGACGAGTAGAGAGGCGTGGTTCGGTCGACTGGGTACTACCATCGCTGCAGACCCCAAGACGGCACGTCAGCTCGACGGGGGTGGGTGATGAAGAACGAAGACGTCGACGAGACCAAGCTGGCCAACGGCGAGTACTGCCGCAAGGGCGAGGCCGGTTGCTTCTGCAAGGTGGGCTGGCCTCTCGAGCGCACCTGTCCGGACTGCCGGGACCGGCGCAAGGAGCTATCGGGCCAGCTCGGCGAGAGCAGCTACTGCGTTTGCCCTCCGCCACCGGAGAAGAGTCCCGTCGGAGGAGAGCTCCGCCCAGAGGTGATGCCCATTCGAGAAGATGTTCTTGAGGACATCATGGGCTGGGAAGGAGACGAGTGATGGAAGAGCTGCATCGGTCCATCCTCTCCGGCCTGGGCGTCCCCCGCGAGTTCCTGACGGGCGGGACCAACTACTCCACCTGCGAGGCGTCTCTTCGCTACCTCGAGCGTAGGCGGAAGGTCGACGAGGAAGAGGCTGCGAGAGTGTTCAAGACTCACGTTCTGGTACCGCTCTGGATGTACATGGATTGGGGAATGCGCGCGACTCTCTCCGGCTTCACCGGCAGGTGGCCTGAGGCGGTTCAAGGCCTGCGCCTGCTGGCCGAGCACTTCGATCACTGGAGGTACCGATGAGCGAGCAGTGGACCCTCGATGATGCCATCGAGGAGCTCGAGCGCACCAAGGCTTCGGCCGCTTCTGACCTCACCAGACAGGTGCTGGAGTGGTTGAAGGAGCTACGCGTTCTGAAGCGGCCTCACTCCCTCGAGGCGAGGGTGGCTCGCATCGAAGCCTGTCTCGAAGGGGTGCTGGACATCAAGCTGCGTACCGAGCTCAACGGCATCAAGGAGCTGCAGGTGAAGCACGGGATGCGCGAGCTGGAGGAAGAGGATGGCACGTAGACTCAAGCCACAGAAGACCAAGCATCTGTACCACCACACCTCTGGCATCAGGGCCATCCTCTACCTCGACCGCAACAGCCTCGACTTCTTTGCCGAAGTGCAGGGCGAGGAAGTGCGCCACGTCACCGCCGACGGTTGCGAGCGCCTCTTCCACAAGAAGTGCGAGGAGCTGCAGACGTTCACCTGGAAGAAGATCATCACCGGCAGCACCGTGCCCAAGTTCATGCCCACGGCCGCGGAGATCAAGCTCGTCTTCGGCGTGCACGAGGTGGCCCTGGGAGCTGACGGCCAGTGGCGTGAGCGGGAGGAGTTCCCTCGAGGGTCGGGCGAGTACCGCATCTCCAACTACCACGGGCCCACCAGTCCCGAGGACGTCGAGGAGCGCGACCGTAGAGAGGGGGAGTTCATCATCCCTTGGTCGCAGGAAACCGAAGAGGCGCTCGAGAGACTGCGCCAGGGCATCATCGAGATGAAGAAGAAGCTGTACTCGCTGCTCACCCACAAGGACGTAGCGGTGATGTTGCAGTCCGTCGTCTCCAAGAACTTGCTGAAGTCTGGGCTGACGTGCGGAACCTGCCGCTTCTTCCCCGAGGACATCGAGGAGGATCACCCCTTCTGGAACGGCAACCAGGTGGACTGCCCAGGCAAGGACGAGCAGCCCCTCGAGGGAGAAGGCGCCGGCTACCTCTCGATGTACTCGGAGGCCTGTAGCCAGTGGAGGGCACGGGGATGAAGACCATTTTCCAGCAAGCGAGCAATGGCTTCTTCGGAGGGTTGGGCGGCCGCACGCCTGCCAAGGAGGAGCGACGTCGACGCCAGCTGAAGCACCAGCAGCAGGTGGCTGGGAGGATGGCTATGCTGCAGTCCGAGCAGCTGCGCGGTGGCCAACATCCCCGGGGAGGTCGATGATGGCCATACCGAAGAGAGACCCAGTCGACAACAGCGACATCGTCCCTTCGAGGGTGGTGCCCATTGACGACGACGGCAGCCACTACTCCAGCACTTGGCGCGCCTACGAGTGCACCACCTGCGGCAAGGAGTTCACCGTCTCCAACGGAAAGCAGCTGCGCAGGCTTGTGCTGCGACACAGCTGCGTCCCCGGCGTGGACGAGGTGCGCGCACAGCTCGACTCCATCGAGGACCGCTCCTACGATGGATGGGACGGCGTTCCCGAGTGCCTGCTGTGCCTGGGTGCGGGGACCATCCCGATGGCCTCGGTCAGCGAGGGAGAGGTGTGCGGGCAGCTCGTCTGTGAGTCTTGTGGTGGTACCGGCAAGCAGCCGAAGCCGTTCGCCCTCTGGCTGCTGAAGACGATGTCGGAGGACACCTGATGGGAAGGATGAGACCGGGGGACCGAGCTCGGCTCTTCGAGCTGCGGTGCAGGTCCAAGCTGGGCCTCACCGAGCTCACCACCGAGGAGCAGCAGTTCTGCGAGAGAATGTACCGAGAGCACCCGGACGAGTACGGACAGGACGAGGAGGCGGTGTTCAACAAGACGGCCGCATCCATTGGCTCTGACACCCGGGTTGGGGATGGTAGCACAGCTCCGGACTTCGACCGGCCCGATCCTCCCGGGAGGGTGCACGTCCGAACCATCGGCGACCTCGTCTACTGGGTGTTCCAGCAGTCCCCAGTCCGGTTCGAGATCCTGGTGCGCATCGTGGGACAGGACGGAGGCGGGGCGTGGGTGAGGCATCAGAGCCGCGGCCACCGCTGCAGAGGCGCCCGCCGCAAGTGGCGCAAGCTGGACACCGCTCTTCGGTACCTGGACCAGCTCCAAGAGCAGCACGAGCGCCGGCGCAGGCGCCTCGAGGAGGCCGCGGACAGCGCGGAGGGTAGGGAGACACGCCGATGAAGCTTTTCAAGGCGAGGGAGGTCCAGGCCGCCAAGGAGTACTCGCTCCGAGGGCAGGCTCTGCACGTCTGGGACCCGGGTCCGGGCGGCTGGCCGGGAGCTCCTCTCGTCTTCCAGCGCAACCGGCCGTGGGCGCACCTCTTCGACATGAACGAGGAGCGGCTGCTGAAGACGGCGCGCCGGCTGGGCGTGCGCCGGCCGCGGGTGGACCGCCGCGGCGAGCTGGGACAGCACATTGACCTTTGCGGCAAGCCCCTCGAGCGGGCGATGAAGGAGTGCGAGGAGAATGGACATCGAGGAGAAGAACAGGCGCCTGCGTGAGGCGCTGGAGATCGGGAACTCCGTGAGAGACAACAACCGTGTTGGACTACCCCCCTACTCAGAACATTTGGACGTTCTCAGAACCCCCAAATGTTCTCAGAGCGGGTGGCGACTGGAGGGCTGATCACCAGCTCTCGCCAGTGAATAAAGGGAGTGACAGCAGAATGACGTGCTTGGATTACCAGAGGAGTCGATTCGCGGAGGTTCTGACCATGCGGAAGCACCGCTTCACCTGGCACTGCTACCGCACCAGGAACGGGGAGATCCTGCACCTGATCCAGAGGACCGCGAAGCCGTTCGAGGCCACCAGCCACGACGACCTGGTCCGCGAGCTGAAGAAGGAAACCGAGCGCAGTGGGCCGGGCATCCAGGCCCTCGGGAGGGTGGGCTGATGGCCTCATCCGCAGCAACTCGAAGCCGGCGCACGCAGGAGGACCTCCTCGAGTACGTGCGCCTCGCCAACCGTCCGCTGACGGCCACCGAGCTGGCCGGGCTCGCTCACTGCAGCGAGACCACCGTGCGGCGACAGATGAAGCGCCTGGTCGCCCGCGGCAAGGTCGAGGAGGGCGCGGAGGACTACAGCGTGCGCTGCTTCGGCAGCACCATGATCAAGTCGCTCAAGGTCTGGAAGATGAAGTGGTGAGCCGGCCCTTTCCGGTATAAGGGTGATAGAAATCAAAGGGTTTCAGTTACCCAGAAGCAAGGAGGGTCGGGGTGAAGAACATCTACACCGTCATCATCGAGGACGACAAGCACGGCTTCTTCCACGTCAAGATCGTCGAGCAGGTCGGTCCCGATGCGGAGCACCAGATCAACCTCAAGGCCGAGGTGCTGCAGGAGGCGGCCCTCGGTATAGGAGACGTGCTCCTGCGGAACGAGGCTCTCCGACGTAGGGGTGCGGAGGCCGCAGGCGCCCTTTTATTCAAGCGGGGGGTGCAGTGATGGAGCGCACGACCAAAGAGCAAGCCGAGGAGCTGAAGAGGATTGCGCTGAAGTCCGGCGTGCGCATCGAGCTGCCGGCGAGGGCGCCCAGGATGCAGAACATCCCTATCCGCACCGAGTTGGGTCGGTCCATCAGGCGGTTGGTGTGCCCACGGATGCAGCTGGACAACTTCCCTTGGGCCGAGATCGAGGAGCGTGCGCTCCGCAACGCCGAGGACCGTGAGCTCTTCATCGCCATCTTCGGCAGATTGGAGGATCGGTGATGGATGCTCAGCGCAAGCAGGAGCTGCTCGAGCAGTACCGTGCTCTGTCTCCCGAGAAGAAGGCCAAGTTCTGGGAGGCCATCTTCGGCACGGACTACATCGACGACATGACCGAGGAGGAGATCGACGAGGAGCTGCGCGCGGCCGGCTACGACCCCGACGAGGTGGCGCGCAAGGGCAAGGAGCTCGTCGAGCGACTCATCAGCGAGCACCAGGACATCAGTCCCCACATGCTGCCGGATCCGAGAGGTGAGGAATGAAGATGCACATCTGTAGTTGTGGGAGCTCACTCCTCGTCATGTCTGTAAGAGCAAGCGTGGTCATCAACGGCAGTGGAGACCAGGTCGATGTGGTAGCTGACGGCGTCGGCTATGGTCCGGAGCCCAAGACCGTAGCCTGCATCACCTGTGGGAGGCGCTGGCCAAACCCACGACTGAATTACGCCCCCGAGCTGGCAGAAGAGCGTTCGTCCATGGAAAACATCGAGATCCCTCCCTGCCGGGAAGAGGAGCCGATTGGGCTACCAATACCAGGAGGTTGGAAATGAAGAAGGCCATCCCGCTCCACGAGAGCATCGAGCACTTCAACGGACCCTTCTCGTTCCTCTCCAACTTCTACCCGGCCGAGGTCCACCTCGACGGCCTGGAGTACCCCACGGTGGAGCACGCGTTCCAGGCGGCTAAGAGCGTGAGCTTGCAGCATCGGGAGCGTGTGCAGTCGGCGAGCACCCCGGGCAAGGCGAAGCGTCTGGGTCGAGGAGTGAAGCTGCGCCACGACTGGGAGGACGTCAAGGTTGCGATCATGGGCGACCTGCTGCGCAGCAAGTTCACCTACCACGAGGACCTCGGCGTGAAGCTGCTGGCGACCGGCGATGCACACCTCGTCGAGGGCAACGACTGGGGAGACACCTTCTGGGGCGTGTGCAACGGCGTTGGCGAGAACTGGCTCGGCCAGCTGCTGATGCAGGTGCGCAGGGAGCTCCAGGAGGACAAGCTCGAGCTGAAGGGAGGCTGACGATGAGCGATGTCCACGTCGGCCTGCGGGCCAAGTTCTTCCACCCCAGGACGCTGGGCGTGATGCACTGGGGCACCGTGCGCAAGGTGCACAAGAACGGAGACGTGACCGTCCACTTCGAGGTGGACGACCGGCAGTGGCGCACGAAGCCCGACAACATCTGCGCGGGAGAGGGATGACCATGAAGTCCAAGTGCTGGAAGCACGGCGAGGTCGAGTTCGTCGAGTCGGCCAACTACAACGCCTACTGCCCGCACTGCATGACCGAGGCTATGCGGCAGGCGCAGGAGAAGCCCAAGATCAGCGACGAGCGGTTGCGGTGGCTCATCAGCCAGGTCGAGGATTACATGCGCCTCTCGGGAGGACGAGGGTCACTCAGGATCGCCTGGTCGGACTTGCTCAACTCTCTCGAGGAGCTGCAGCGCAGGCGCTTCGCCGAGGCCATCGGCATTCAGGCCTCGCAGCCGCTCTCGATGGGTTGTCACGTCGACAAGCCGACCTGCAGCATCTGCGGCGAGCAGTCGGCCGCGGTCGTGTCCGGCAAGGCCGCGGAGACGCCACCGTCTAAGAGCTACTTGCAGCCGGCCGGATTCATCAGTCAACAGGACGGCCTCGAGGAGGCTGAGAAAGGACCAGAGGATGAGTGAGATGGTAGCAACGGCGGCATCGAGGCAGAGCCAGGTGAGCGAGGCCCTTGAGCACCTGGGGCACGTCGTCAACGAGCTCGAGGGTGAGGTCGGTGAGGTGGAGGAGCGCTTCAGCACCGTGCTGCGGCCGACCAACCCGATGCCCGGGGAGGGCAAGACGCTCAAGGAGGCCGAGGAGCGGGTGAGGCTCGCGGGGGCCATCCAGGAGATGACCGACCGGGTCGTGCGCCAGGTGCGCCGGCTGCGGGAGATCCGGGACCGCGCGGAGCTGTGAGTCGGCTGGACCGGCGCCAGCTCGAGGAGTAGAATCGCTCAACGGAGGAGAGGCCCGCGCTCTTCTCTTTACCCGGGAGGGTCGATGATCGCCGCACACCGTATCGACGAGGCCCAGGAGGAGCTCATCGACGAGCTTCGCCAGCGTCGCAGACAGCTCGGGTGGAGCGCGAGGAGGCTGGCCAGGACCGTCGGCGTGCAGCCGAGTACCATCAGCCGCATCGAGCGCAGGGAGCGTGACCCCTCGCTGCACACCTACCTGAAGCTGCGCCTGGCGCTGGAGGACGGATGAGCTGGCAGGAGCAATGGAAGCGGAAGCTGGGAGACGAGTTCGACCGGCCCGCGGGAGGCCAATATGGCAGAGATGGTCCTGACGATCGCAGAGGTCACGGTGGGCGCGTCCCTCCTGGTCCTCATCCTCCACGTCCTGTGGAACAGGTACAGCCCCCGAGCTCGCCGGCGACGCAGGCTGCAGAAGGCGCTGCAGGAGGCCAGGGAGACGCCGGTCCGCATCCGCAAGGCCCTCGCCAAGCGCAAAGGCGGCAGAGGCAAGTAGACCCCCGCGTGCTTCGACAGCCGCTACCCGGAGGCGGCCGCGGCTACCAGCTGCCGATGAGGATGCTCGTGCAGACAGCCCGGCCAGAGGAGAGCCGCGCGCGGACACCGTCGTTCAAGGCCACCGGCGGCGTGTTCCACCGTCCAGGGGAGGTCAGCGCGCGAGCACCGTCGGGTAGGCCCACATCCCTCGGCGTCGTGCCCAAGGCAGCCCTCGCAGCCCAGGCCGCACAGGAAGAGCTGGAGGACCAGCAGGAGTGGGAGGAGGACATCCTCGCTGACGATGATTCTGGTCACTTTATTGATGAGGATACCGAGTGGGTGGAAGTGGATGACGACTGGGCAGCCAACAATCCTGTTGGAGGGGAGGACGCAGTGAGCACACGAGGAGAATCCAACAACTCAGTTGGAGGAACGCACCACCAGGACACTGCCCCCCATCGCCCGTTTAATACGAAGCCGCCCGTCACGCTGCGCGTTTCCCTGGGACACCCTGGGTCAGACGGAGAGCACGAGTTCCCCTGGACCGGCTCTGACCTGCAGAGCTACCTGCGGAGAGTCCGAGGAGGCGTCTCCCTGGCTCTGCGCGCGAGGATGATGTGCCTCGAGCCGGAGATCCACGGCCCTCTGCGGCTGTACTACTGCCCCAAGCCCGGCGAGGTCATCGTTCTGCAGCCACCGAGGGCGTCCGTCTCGCACCGGCTGGGCCAGCGCTTCCACCCAGACGCCGAGGTGAGCACGCGGATGCGGGCCACGGCCGTCCAGATAGCCCAGGAGCGGGCTGCAGGGCGCACAGACCCCGGTACGGAGGCGATGGCGATGCTGGCGCGCAAGCTGCTGGGCGACGCAGGCGAGTAGATCTGCTCATCCCTCGGGATCTCACAGCGAGTAGGCCTAAAACGCACCGAAGTCGGGTCCCGTACATGGGGACTGTCTTCCATGAGGCCCTGGGGCTGATTTTTTCTGGGTCTGGTTTTAAGCAACCCAACACAGTTGTTGTATTCTGCCTACCGCGGGGGTCCCGGGGGAGCGAATCAGGTGACGTTGGCCCAGGTCTGGCCATTCACGGCCATGCGAGCAGTGGACTCCCCTACCGAGAACGTCTCTGCGAGCCGGCGGATGGTGAATCCCTGCTCTCGCAGCCGGCGCATCAGTCTCACGCGCTCTGGATTGAGCTTCACCGGCCGGGAGGGGGTGGTCTTCAGCTCTCTCCAAGCGTGCTCGACGTTCTCTGAGTGGGTCAGGTACTCCAGGTTCCACACCTGGTTGTTCTGGGTGTCCCCGTCGACGTGGTTGACTTCGAGACCGGACGGTTTCGGACCCAGGAATGCGGCGGTCACCACGTCGGAGACGAGAGTCAGCCGGTACTTCTCGCCGTTGTGCAGCGGCACCTGCAGGTATCCACGGACTCCGCACGGGTTCTGGGGCACGATGTGCAGCGGAGGGGTCCTCTTCGTGGCATTCAGCCGGCGCACGCGACCATAGCTGCTCACCTCGTAGAGATCCTCGTACCCGACGGCCGGCCTCCACTCCTCTTCGTAGGTTCCGATCAGCATGTTGCTCCTCCTGTGGGAGAAATCCTACTCGTTTTAAGCGGCCACGTCAAAGCTCACCTCTTTTGAACAACAATCTTGTTGGATCTGGTTGTGCTCGAGGCCGTGAGAGCGCCGTGGAGCAGTCTGGGGGTGCGGGAGTGCCTGTCAGGCGGAGATCGGCAGCCCTGGAGGACGTGCGTGGGTCGTTTGAGCCATTTATGAGCCGTTTGGGACGGGCCTGCGGGCGGAACTCGGGCCGTCTACCGGGCCCAGCCCCTGGGCGGCGGGCAGCCGGTGTCCTGGGGGAACGGATCAGGGGTGTGCTCGTGGTGTCGGCGCCGGCTGCTGATGCGCAGGCCCTTGGAGCGGAGGCCATCCAGGTCGTCGTAGTAGATGATCGCGGCCGCGGCGGGTTGCTCGGTGGCCACCTCGAAGGTCGTGCCCCTCACCTGGTGGTCCACGCGGTCCCCGAAGCCGGCTCCGAGGTTCTGCTGGGCCTTGCGGCGCCTGGAGGACCGGAGGGGAGAGCCGATGGTGGCGCTCTTCGTCGGGCTCCTGTCGCAGCACTCCGAGGAGTAGGCCGCGCCGGCGTTGCAGGAGATGGTCTCCCACGGAGAGGGCTCGACATCGACCGCGTGGTGGAAGCACGTCCGCAGGACGGGGTAGACCTTCTCCTGCCAGACGGTGCAGGCGATGACTCCGCGGTTCTTCTTCCCTCGGCCGGTGCCCTCGGCGTAGGACTTGCCCGCGCCGGCGAAGAAGAACTCGGCCACGTCCCGGTCGTTCAGCCTCCAGCCGGGGATCACCGCCCGCTCGTGGGGTCCGAGGACGTACCCTGCGCTGTGGTCCCGCCGGCTGGCGTCCTTGCCGGTCATCGCGGAGATGCCGTCGATGTTCGGGTGGACCAGGATGCGGGCGCCGGTGAGGTTGGTCAGCTCGAGCTCGAACCTCGAGCCGGCTCGTCCCTCGACGTAGGTGCGGGAGTCCTTGCGGTACTCCTGAATGGGCTGCCCGTTGACCAGGACCTTGAGTTGGAAGAGAGGGGTGGATACTTTCATCATGGCTTTCTCCCGGGTCGGTGCGAGTCGTGTTGCTCGGACCGACGCAGTATGGTGCCCCGGGCCTGTCCCGGGGGTCGGTCAGGAGGATAGCACAGCGGACGAGGCGACTCCAGGGTAAAAGAGAGGGACTGGTATCGGCCAGTACCATCCCCCTCAACCCATCTCGCACCTCCTCAGCTACTCCAGCCTGGCCGATCGGAAAGTTCACCGTGAGGGGACATTATTCCTCATCCTCGTAGGCGCCCTTCCCGCCGTTGACACCGTCCGAGCACTCGACCCGGTAGAGCTCCCCGCTCTGCTGGTCCTTGAACACCTCGGTCCAGGACATGCCGTAGTATCCGCCGATGGCGTCGGGGCTCGGGTCGCAGCCGCGGTTGCACGGAGGAGCGTCGACGCGCTCGTCACCTCGGTTCGCCCAGGTCCTCCACGGCAGCCGGTTGACAGCTTCCTCGGTCAGCGTCTCCATCTCGACCTCCTCTTGAGAAAAAGGTGGAGGGACGGGGTCACGGCTTCGAGCCGCTCCCCGCCCTTCTGGCTCAGGAGTGAGGGGCCAGACCCCAACACCCTTCGCCGCGACGGACGCCTCTTGGCTATCCCGTCCCTCCACAGCACCAGTTGGTCCGCTGCCCGGCCCTGACGACCTCACCAGGAGCTGCTACGACCAGCAGAGCCCAGCTTTGCCGCGACGGCCACACGGACAGCGTACCACGCACTCGACGGACGCCGGCTTGGCCCGACCCGACGGCCCGGACTAGGCTTCCTCGCCCGGACCACGGCAGACGATGACCGTCCAAGACGGCCAGACGACGGCGCGAGCAGACCGATGACCGGCCTTGCCTCGACATCCCTCGTTCCAACTCGACTCGACGGCCACAGCAGACCAAGACGCAGCCAACTCGCGTGTTGACTAGCCCCGCCTACCTCGACGGCCAGAGCAGGCCCAGCCACTCGGCCCTCTGCACTCCTCACGTAGCCTCGACGGCCACAGGAGACCCAGAACAACCTCGTTCCGCGGTTGCTCCAGCAGGCCTTGGCGGCCGAGTCCGGCCCTACCAATCCAGCGCCTCGTCACGGCCCGGGAGACCTGGCCGAGACGGCCCTGCCAAGTTCCCCACGCCATTCCTCATCGAACCAAAACGGCCACTCCACTCATCACTCCCTTCCGAAGCGGCCGTACCGATACCCCGCGCGGCCTGGACATGCCCGCGGCGCACCGTAACCAGGGGACCTAACCTAGACGGCCGAGTCGTGTACCACCGCAACATGCCGCGATAGACCCATCCCTACCTGGACGGCCGAGGCGCACGTTGACGGGTCACGACTCACCCAACCTTGGCGGCCCAGCGATACCGCTGACCTGATTCGCCCGAACTAGTGTTGCCCGAACAGGACTTGTCACGACAGGCTCGCCTCGCGGAAGCCTAGACTTCCAAGGTCGCGCCTTCCATGACAGCCAGAACAAGAACCCGGGATGCCGACCGTGCTCCACCTAGACGGCCCTGCCAAGTCGATGCCATCCATTCCAGGACTCACGTCGGCAGACCGTAACGGGACGGCCGGGACGTGCCGCAGCCCAACTAAGGATAGCTAGCCCAACCCTGACGGCCAAGACAGCGCCATCCTAAACGGGACTCGTCCCACCGATGTTGACCTAACCGCAACGGCCAAGTCGCGCAATACCTAACCCAGACTCGGCCCACCGTAGTAGACCTAACCTCGACGGCCTCACAGCACCAGGTGCAACCAACAGCACGACTCGCGGAAACTCGTCCAACCTAGACGGCCAGACCTCTCCGCACCAATGCACACAAGTCGTACCATTCCTTGACGGCCTCGACAAAGCTGACCATGCCGACCGGTCCTGGACGCGACTCGTCTTGCCTTGACGGGCGAGCCTTAACGCGTCCTGCCTCTTCGGACCGTACCTCTCCACTTCTCAACACGACGGCCGCACCATCAACGAGCAGCGCCAGCGACCTGTCTTGCCGAACGGTAGCTTGCCTTGACGGCCAAGACCAAGCCCACCATTCCGTACCGCATTCCGAAGCCGCCTCACGCAGCCACGACGGCCGCACCATCCCAGACCTGACATGGCTCACTATGCCTGACCTCGACGGCCCCGACCTGCCGTACCCTCCATAACAGGAGCAACCGGAACTCTCCAAGACGGCCCGGCCAAACAGAACCTAGACATCCGATTCCTGGACGCGACTCGCCTCGACGGCCACGCCCCCCGCAGCACCTCAACTCAACATTACAAGTTCTACCAAGACGGCCTGGCCGAGCCATACCCCGGCGCACCATGATAGTCGATGCCTGACATGACGGCCTAACCATAGCGCGCCTGACCTTGGGAAACCTCACCCCGCCACTGCGCGAAGTACCATGACGGCCCCACCAATCCGCACCACGTCTTCTGTCTCGGATTGGACTAGAGCGCGTCGATCTCGGCGAAGACGCCGGCGAGCTGCTTCAGGTCCCGGTACTTCTCTCGGAACGCCTTGAGCTCACGCTTCGCCGTGCGAAGAGCAGCATCTCGCATCTCCGCGTTGCTCATCACCACCTTGGTCGGCGCGGTCACGCGCTCGATGGTGACGTCCATCGTGTCGGGTTCGGAGGGGTCGGCCTCCTCGAACTCGACGTCGAGGGTGAGGAACGCGCGGATGGGGTGCTGCTCCTCATCGTCGGTCTCGGGCAGGTAGAGGATGGACCGCAGGACGTACCCAGCCTGGCTGCGCCAGTGGGCCTCGGCGGCCTCCTCCACGGTGCGGTCGAAGATGGCCTGCCCGAGCGGACTGCGCTTCGCCCGTCGGGCCGCGGTGACCAGAACGTCGGCGCCCGCGTCGCCGTGCTCCTCGTAGAGCTCGAGGATCTGATCGCCGATGGCCTGGGCGTCGTGGGCCAGCAGCCCGCGCGCCATCTTCTTCCACGAGAAGATCATCGCTTCACCACCATGAAGCGTCCCCACTGGCCGCCCTTCTCCGGGCGGTTCTCGAGGACACCGACACCGAAGCCCGCGCGGTCGAGCAGGTGGGTCAGCTGGTTGGGCTTGATGAGGGAGGGGTCGTACTCGATGGTGACGTCCGCCTCCCACTCGGCGAACTCGCACCGGAAGCGGAGGTCGGACTTGCCCATGCCGATGGTGACGTTGTCCTCGCGCATCGTCGGCGGGTTCTTGCTCTGGATGGTGACCAGGTCACCGTCCGCAGCGTCGCCGACCACGAAGAACATGCCGCGGGTCGCCGCCATCGTCGGACCGTCGATGTGCCGGACGGCCGACACCATCGCCTTGGCGAACGCCACGGACGGGATGCCGAAGGTCCCCTTGGCGAATGCCTTCTTCAGCTTGTCCGTGAGCTCGAGCAGCTTGTTGTAGTCGAGGGTCTCGCCCTCGGCGAGCTGCGGGATGACCAGGGGATCGACCTCGGAGGGCTTGCCCTTGATCCAGTACGCCGAGTCGACGCACTCCTTGTGCGGGTTGCGGGGGCCCTTCTTCTGCTTGGGGATCTGGAGCTGCTTGGCCAGGATCTCCAGCTTGCCCTTCTCGGCCCACTTGTGCGGGACGAGCGGAGACCCGGGCCGGTTGCGCACCCTGACGCGGATGCGCTCCGTCCTCACCGGCGGGAACGAGACGGACACGAGCCCGCCTCCTTTCTTCGCCGCGGGCTTCTTCTTGGCCGGCGCCTTCTTCGTCGCTGTCTTCTTCGCAGTTGCCACAGAACACCTCCTATGCCCCGTCGTAAATATGGGGCTTCATTAAACTTATACCGGATGAGTTGCCGGTTTGCTGGAGGGCACTGAGCAATAAAAAAGACCGGACACCTCCCGAAGGAAGCGCCCGGCCAGCTGCGAACAACCGCGCTACGCCACTCGCGGCTTGTTCTTGAATGGGTGGCCGCCTGCAGGAGCACGATCTCGCTGCAGGAGGGGGGGAAAGCACTAAGGGAGCTGTGGTCCCAATCCCCTGCAGGCGGCCATAGAACTGGAACAGGGGGCGGGATTTGAACCCGCGAAGCTCAGCGCAGTCCGGCTTTGCTGAGCACCATCGTGGGCGCCTTTGGCCTGTCTCGGCAACCCTGTTCGAGAACTGGTGGAGGTGGCGGGAGTCGAACCCGCGTCCGCCCATGATCCACGACGAAGTCGTTCACGCGCGTAGCCGACGATCGTCTTTTCCCTCTCCGAGGAGTCGGCGGACTCGAGGAGGGAGCAGCCCAATCTGAGATTCGGTGCTGTCGCCGGGCCAGCTCGAGCACCTACTTCCGGATTGCCTTACCCGCGTCGCAGCCATCGCTCCGGTCACCCAGCTGTGCTGCGACACCTCACGCGGCGCTAGGCCGCGTTCGCGAGGGGCGCCTCGACCGTGTCGTCGTCGGCATTTGAAGTGGTGGCCCTGTTTCACGACGCCTGGCCAACGTCGGCGCGCACTCCGGCGATTCACATGTACGTCGAAGCCGTTTCACCCCCAAGCTGTCAGAGAGCTGTGTCCTAGGGTACCTGGTCTACTCCGGTCTGTCCATCCGTTCGAGGATGGGCTCGAAGATCGCGCGCAGGTACTCGATGGTCTTGGCCTGCGTCCAGGCGTGGACGACGATGCAGGTGGACAGCGCACGGTCCCCCTTCCAGACGCCCTCGTTCTCGTAGGTCACGTTGTCGGCCGCGGCTAGGTCCCGGATGCGCTCCACACAGAAGAGGTTGTGGCACTCGACCTTGATGTTGATGACGCGCTTCCGCGGACCGATGGTGAGACGGAAGAGGGGGAGGATGTCTCTGCACTCGAACCAGGGCTCGTTGTTGTTCTGGTCCGAGTAGTACTGGTTCGGGATCTCCTCGCGCTCGACGGGGTGGCCGACGATCTCCTCGATGGCGGCGAACACGCGATCGAAGTACTTGTCGTGGCGGACGCGGATGGGGTCCTGCGGCAGCTCGGCCTCGCGGCAGACACTGGCGTCCATCACGACCCAACCGTCGCTCTTGTTGCCGGTGCGCACGACGAGCCGGCCGTCGAGTCCCGGGAGCATCGGCTCCGGCTTGAGGTCGGGGTTCGCCTCGAGCACGGACTCGAGGATCTTCTTGTCGTTGACGTCCGGGGCGAGGCTCTTCTCCTGGGCGCGCAGCACCTCCCGGAACGTCTCGAGCTGCTTCTTGTCGAGGTCGCGCCAGGTCGTTCCTTCGGCGTGACCGAGCTCCTTCATGATCCGTGCGGCGCCGGCCCTTCGGATCTCGGTGCAGAGATCGTCGATGCGCTCTCCGCGGATGCGCCACATCCGGAGGACGACTCCGTTGATGAACTTGTCGTCCTGCTCGTCGAACTCGTTGCGAGTCCCAGACGGCTGGAAGACGGCGGAGCAGTAGTTGGCAGCCAGGTAGATCGCAGGCTTGCCGCAGCTGCTGCAGGAGAAGTGTGACGAACACAGATCCGAGCTCATCATTCCTCCGCCTCCGGACCAGGCGTGAGCTCCGCACAGGCAAGGGGGCATGTCTTCGTGAAGCATCAGGTGGGCTCCTTTCCGCTCGGCAACTCGAGGTCGACGCCGAAGCGCTTGAGGTCGTGGAAGAGAATGCGCGTCTCGATCTTCGTGCGCAGTCCCTCGAGGGGATCCGTCTCGCACCAGAGGAACAGCTCCGACTCCGGATCCGCGCCGGAGTCAGTGAACTCGTCGAAGACCTGGCGCAGCACGAGGTTCTTCCGGACCATGACGATCTTGCCCTCGACGTGCTCCTTGCCGACTCGAAGAGGGAGCTTCCACGGACGTCCTGGGATGTAGTCGGCGATGCGCTCGGCGAAGCCGGTGATGGTCTCGGTCTCCATCTTCTTCCTCCCTGTTAAGGTGAAACGAGCCTGCCTCGCTTCATCCTACTTATACCGGGAGAGTCCGTCTTCTCACACGTAAGCGAGAGACCCTGGTGGTCTCTGCGCTCTCGTTGGGAATCGCGTCCACCCCCGGACGGGGGCGACTGGTTGCTCGCGGTGTGGATCCGCTAGCTGGCGGCGGCCTCGGTGGCCTCGCGCTCGGCCTTCTTCTCGCGGTGGTTGCGCACGATCCAGCCGACGCCGCGGCGCAGGCCGGTGGTCGTGACGAGCGCCACGCCGGTGGTCACGAGGGTCGCGGTCACGGGCTTGTTGATGAAGGTCTCCTCCGCGACCCGACGCCCGACCGCCAGCGCCACGCCGGTGACCGCGCCGCCCACGACGCCGTCGAACGGCGACAGCAGGCTGCCGCGCATGAACCGCTCGCCGATGCCCGGTCCGTCTTTCTGGGCCTTCTCGTCCTTCTTCTTCGCTGCCATGGTCTCGCACCTCCTCGAGGGTTGGTTGTTTCGACGACCGCGGGCCTGTCCCACAGCCGTCGACCTTGCAAGGCAAGATTTTTCAGCGAACCTTTCGCTTCATCTTTCTTATCCCAGGAAGCTGACTGGATTTTCGGGTTTTCTAGGTCAGCCACTCCAAATGGAGTCCATTTGCTCTTCTAGATCCATCAGGACGTGCCTCCCGGTGATCTCCATCTCCAGAAACCGGACAGGCTCGTCAGGAGGAAGCTGTGGATACCGAGGTCGATCGTCAAGGAACCTGAAAGGAGAGATAGCCTCAAAGTCGAGGCGTGGCCCACTGTACTCTCCCCTGACATGAGTCCCCTCAAACCACTCCGGAGGCGTCGTAAGAGGCAAAGAATACCCACGGGATCCGATCTCCTCCGACCTCTTTCGTCTCTTCTTCCGACGACGCTTCTTCTTCTTTTGTCTCTCCAACCTCTTTCGACGTCGGTACTCCTCGGACAGTCGTTTATCTTCCTCTTCGGGGATCCCGAATAGATCGATTGCGTGGATCCAGTCGTAGCCATCACACTTTTGCCGAATGACTGTGATTTCCAGCCAATCGGACAGGAATTTGGCTCGATAGATCTCGCGGTAGTAAGTGCACTCCTTGGTGAGTTTCACAAGCTGTAGAGAAACTCCAGCCCTTCTGATGAGGCGGTGAGAGACCAGCTTGTCGGGGGAGAATACAGCAGCTAGAGAGTCACTCACTTCTCTAGATCGATACACGAAAAATTGATCGAGCCTGTCCCAGATTAGGTCGGTAATGCTGAGAGGTCCATAGACGGCTTCTGGTATAGCTGCGACGTTGGCGGGGAGCTCAATCGTTTTCATCAGGTACTCCTCTCCAACGAAGCGCAGAGACTAGTCAAGGCTTTTCACTCATCTTGCTCGAGCCCGACGTGATCGGGTCTCCAGGCTTGCCACCGCGTGGATAGGGGTTGATGAACCGCAGCTCGGGCCTCGAGTGGCCCGGTCCGCACCAGTAGATCTTCTCGTGGAACGTGACCATGTGCCGCCGCGGCGACGTGCGCCGATCGCCAGCCGGTCGACGACCCTCGTACACGGCGCGCTCGATGCTCTCGCCCACGATCCGGATCTCAGAGAACGACCGACGGCTGTCTCGGCGCTGCTTCTTCGGGTTCTTGCTCTTCGTTCTGGGCACGGGCTTGATGATCCGGATCTCGGGCTTGCCAGTGAGGTAGAGCAGCAGCGAGAAGACGACCCGGGCGCAGCGCGTGGCCGTGGCCTGGTGCTGTCCGGCCGTCACCGGGTCGCTCGTCAGTACGGTCGGGTCGGTCCACCCCTTCTTCTTGTGGGCCTCCGAGACGCTGATGAGCGCGCGAGTGCTGACGGCGTCCTCGACGTCGGAGTAGCGGTCGGGGAAGTCGTCCATGAAGATGCCCATGTAGCAGATGGCGTCGTCTCCGAAGTCGGAGCTATTCTCGTTGGGCATCCCCCACATCAGGATCCGGATGGCTCCCAGCTCTCCTCCCTCGCCCGGGCCCGGCTCGTCGAATCGAAGGTCCTTGCGAATCTCGGAGACGATGTTGTGCTCCTCAACCAGGATCTGCTGACTGTCCCAGCACTCCTGCTTGGTCAGCATGGAGACGTAGACCCCGCCGACGGTGTGCCACTCCGTGGGTCCGCCCCACAGCTTCCACTCGCAGCCCGGGAGGGCGACGTAGAACGAGGGGATCGGGGTCCGGATGTGCTCGGGCTTGATGACGGAGAGGTCCGTGCGTCCCATCATCCGCTGCAGCTCGGGCCCGATGGCGTAGACCTTCTGGCCGTAGCGAATGAAGTCCGCGGCCGAGAAGATCGTCTGCTCCATCGACCCTCGGACCTCGTAGGGAACGGCGAAGCTGATCGACGAGAAGAACTCGGTGATGTTCGACTCGGCGTGCTCTCGCTTCCCGGCCGAGATCAGCTTGGTCGTCTCGAGTAGCTGGTCGAGGACGTTGCTCCTGGCGCACGCCTTCTTCCACTGGGTGTAGTGCTCGAACGGCTCGACGTCTCTCCTGTTCATCGTGGTCTCCCCTTCCACAAGAAACAAAAATGAAGTCGCAGGACTCGAACCTGCGATCATCTCCTTGCGCTTCACCAGTCTTATCACCGTTTCCATCTTCGTTTTTCGCTTGACATCCGAGGAGAATCTGATCAGTCTGGCGGCGGAGGTAGAACCATGACCACAGCCCATCTGATCGCCATCGTATTGCTCGTCCTCTTCGCGCTCCTCGTCATCGCGACGATGATCTACGTGATCGTCTTCCGCGGTAACGAGCAGCCGAACGACGAGCACAGTGATGGTCCAGATGGGCTTGGATCGACCCCTTGGACGAGGCACGCCGTGGCGTGCACCGCGCAGACCCTGGGCGTCTGTCTGCGGTAACGGGTGAGGCTGATCGACTACGATCGCTGGAGCCCACGCCATGGAGCGTAGCCGACTCTAAGGGGGAGTCGTAGCTACTCGAGGCCGGTCGCCGCCACGTAGGGTGGGACCGGCCTCGTCCTATTCTTGGGAGTAAAAGTGGGCCGTCGAGAGGTATCGACGGCCCGGGGTGCCTCCCGTGCCCGACCGTCGGCCTCTCAGCCTATGGTCACTACGATCCCATCGCCACCTTCCTTCCGGGCCCTCGAGGGCTACACCATCGCGCGAATCGGCGCCAGCAGGGGGTAGGCGAGCCGCGGCTCGTCCACGATGCCCCACCAGGTCGCCGTCACCTGCACCGGGTCCTTCTCGTCGCCCTCGTCGTGGTGGACGTTGACGACCTGCATCCGGGGGTAGCGCTTCTTGACCATCTGCTTGATGAGCTCCACCTCGTCCGGCTCGAGCTCGTCGCGCAGGACGATGTCGACGTAGAGCCCGTAGTCGGCGAGCCCGCAGTCGATCATCGCGCGCCTGAACTCCAGCTGCAGGTCCTGCGGCATCAGCATGATGAGGTCGATGTCGACGACGGCCTGGTTGAGCTCGGTCACCGTCAAGGAGCCGAACCTCGCCGCCATCGACCTCAGCTTCTGCAGCATGTTGTGGCCACTGATTCCCAGCATCTCGAACCTCCCCATCCACCCCGCTGACGCAGAAACGAGATGGAAGCCACGGGGGTCAGCTTCCTCTCATCCATCTTATCCCAGGAAAAGCCTTTGCTTTTTCTGCGCAACAAACAGGTTGTCCACACCCTGGGGATAACTCCAACACGGTTGTTGCTCAGGAGTAAAAAACCCGCACCACCGACTCCCGAAGGGCGGCGCGGGCGAGGACCGGGGCGGGGGGGAGACCCCGGCCCTACTTACCAGCTCTGTTCCGAAGAGGAGTCACATTGCTGCGCGCATCGACGGCCCGATCAGCATCGGCGTTCTCGTTGGCATTCCTGATGGCGTCAGCCAGACCCTCACCCTCCTTGATGACGCCGTCCTCGACGAGCATCTTGAGGATCTTCTTCCGGATGAAGTAGACGGCCACGCCGGCGGCAGCCGGAGCGACGACGTACTTCAACAGCTCCTTCCAGATAGCCATGACGAACCCTCCCATCCACCAAAGGAGATTAACTCTCCGCTTCATCTTTCTTATCCCATGATATTACAGGTAATTTTAGACCGGCCCGCTCGGGCCGGTGTCGACGTTCTCTAATCCGGAGCGCTCAACGTGATTCCTCGGCGGTCGCCGACCTCTGGACGCAGTCCAACCTCCAGCCTCCCCTTGCTTGTGTGAACGGAACTAAAATGTCCCTTGCTCATCATACTTATACCGGGCGCCGGCTCGCACTTTCGGGTAAAAAAGATGGCCGGGGGAGGAGCTCGTTCGCACGAGCTGCAGGCCCTCCCCCGACCTTGGCCCGAGGGGAGGTGCGTCAACCTCTGCTCGGGCACCAGCGGCAAGATTTAGGGTTTCCCACCTCTGTCATTCTTATACCCGAGTACGTGATCGCTTTGAGATAAGAGGAGGCCGGGCGTGAGCCGCGGCCTCGAGGTAGGTCGAAGAGGTGGACCCGCTAGTAGCGGGCCCTCTTGTAGATGGGGTTGTCGTCGGTCCCGTCCCAGCCGAGGAGCCAGCCGGGAGAGACACGGAGGGCGAACGCGAGTTCGGAGACCGTCCTCGAGCTCGGAGTACGGGTGATGCCCTTGAGGAGGTTGCTGACGGTACCGGGCCAGAGCCACGATCTCCAGCACACGTCGACGACGCGCATGCGGCGCTTCGCCATCGCGATCTCGAGGCGGCGAGAGATCACGGACGCGCGGTGGGCCCACTCGCGGTTGGCGGCGTTCTTGCCGCTCTTCCAGGTGCGGTCCCCGAAGCGGGGCTTGCGCTTGCTAGCCATCGGGGTTCATCCAGTCCGGGCGCACGTCGACCGGAGGCAGCGTCAGCTTCTGCCCCTCGCCGAAGAGCGCGTTGGCCCAGCGGATCGCCCAGGTCATCCGACGGCGGAAGTCACCGTTGGTGATGATGGCCTTGGCGGCGTCCACCTCCTTCTGCGCCGCCTCGAGCTCGGACTCGGCCGCCTTGAGCTCGGACTCCTTGTCCTCCACGCAGCTGATGGCCTTGGCCACCTCCTCCTCGGCCCGGTTGATGTCCTCCGGGTCGGCGTCCTTCTTCTTCTTGAGCTTCTCGAGCATGGTCTCGGTCGCATCGAGGCTCTTGTTGGCCTTGGTCAGCAGTCCACGCTTGGCGGAGATGGCCTTCTTGCGGCTGACCTTGATGGCCTGCAGCGGGCCGGGCGCGTCGAGGAGCTTCTGCAGCGAGCCGAGCTCGTTCTTCATCCACTCCTTGTCCGCGTCCGTGGCGTTGCCGGTGGCGATGCGCCGCTGCGGCGTCCACTCCTCGACTGGCAGCTCGGCGTGGGCCTGTAGGCGCTTCTTCTTCTCGCGCTCGGCCCGGGCGAACCTGCGCCGCCCCAACTTGCTCTCGCGCAGGCGCCGCTGCCGGGCGGCGACTCCACCCTTCTTGCTCGGCATGTCAGCACCCCCGCGAGCAGCACACGCTCCGATAGAACGAGTGCAGCAGGTTGGCCATCAGTCCGAACTGGCCATTCATGGTGCCGTCCGCCGGCCGGCTGCCGTCGCACCGGTGGGGCTTGCGGAGCTCGTCGTTGATGAGCCGGGAGAGCTCCAGGCGCAGGTCCTCGTCGAGGGGGCCGCCGTCACCGACTCCGTAGCGGAGGGCGCGGCAAGTGGACAGGATCAGCGAGGCGCCCTGGTAGAAGAGCTTGCGCCTCGTTGAGTCGTGGATGCACTTGCGCGTCTCCTTGTGGATCTTGCCGTGGGTCCACTCGATGGTCCGGCTGGCCTTGCTGCCGGCCTTGCTGGCCTCGTAGATGAGGTCCTTGATCTTGCCGTCGAGGGGAACCTGCGTCATCGCCCCGATCACATCGGTCAGCGCGTCGCGGAGTTCTTCGAGCTTCTGTCTCGCGTTCGGCATTCTTCACCTCCGAAGATGTGGCGGGTGCCTATCCCGCGGTGTGGACCGTGAAGCGCGCCTCCTTCAGCGCCGACACGATCTCGTTAGTCGAACCAGTAAGGACCCGGACGTCGGTCTGCCCATCGGCATACACGGAGAATTCCTCGACGCCCATCTTCTCCAGCACCTTGCGAACCCTCTTGGCCTGCTTCCGGTTCGCGCAGGCCACTCTCACCATTGGACACCTCCCTACTCGGTAACTAAAGACTTCGACTTCATCCTACTTATACCTGCGTGGGGTGAGAGCTTTCAGGTGTAACGAAAGGGCCGAAGCCCCTTCGGTTGTGCGGACGGATCCGCGTCCTAGTGCAGCCGCGGGAGCCGAGGCTCCTGCACCTGCTTCCCCGACACCTGGCTCGCGAACTCGGCGGCCTCCTTGGAGTTGCCGGCCACAATCCAGGCCCCCTGGTTGAACGAGACCTTCCACTTGTTCGAGGCCTCGTCCCACCGGAACAGGATGACGATGCCCATCTCCCCTCCTTCCTGCCTACTGGCAGACGCGGCGGATGTAGTCGTCCAGCGGCTCACCTGCGATGAGCACCTGGTCCGCGCTCAGGTTCAGCACGTCCAGCTTGCCACCGAGGTAGGTGGTGATGTTGAGCCGGTTGCCTGTGTTCTCCCCAGAGGTCGGTGGACGGTACTGGATGAAGCCACCCTCGATGTGCCCACCATCGGTCCCGTTGGACACGAAGTAGATGGCGCCCTCTCCAGCCTCCGATCCGGAGGGCGCGCTGCCCACGCCGATGAACGTCTTGCCCGCGTCCCGGTCTCCGAGGATCTGTGCGTTACCGAGGACGGAGACGGAGCTGGTGATGTCGCCGCCGGCGAGACCGTTGACGGCCGTCCTGGGCTCGCCAGGGTCTCCCTTGTCACCCTTCGGTCCGACCGGGCCCTGCTCGCCCTGTGGACCGCGGTCGCCAGGAAGTCCCTGCTCACCTCGAGGACCCTGCTCGCCCTGCGGACCCTCAGGGCCGGGAGGTCCTTGCGGACCGACGTCCCCCTGGACACCAGGATCACCGGGCTCGCCGGGCTCACCGCGGACGGTGTCGTCGCCGGCGCAGGCGAGGAAGAAGAAGAGAGGCAGAACAAAGAAGAAGCGTTTCATGATACACCTCCAAAAATACACTTCCCTTTCATCTTTCTTATGCCCGCGTGAGCCTTTGTTTTTCGGGTCTTGACCGCTTCAGCCGCCGGCGGTACTCTTGCGGTGGAGGTCGTCATGCTCGAGGTCGTCAACATCCAGGTCAGTACCCTCGACCTGAACTACTCGCACCTGACGTGGGAGCTGCGTGTCACCGGCGAGGATCCTCTCGACTGGGACTTCTACATCCTGCGCTCCGGATCCATCGGAGGTCCATACGATGTCGTCACCGGACCGATCCGGCAGGACACCTACGACTTCCTCGATGGAGACCTGAGCCACCAGGCTCGAGCACTGCGGCCGTACTTCTACAGGATACGGGCCGTGCGCAGGTCGACTGGAGAGACCAAGGACTTCCCGAAGGACAGCGGGTCGTTCATCAAGGCCAAGACGCCCCTGCACGCCATCGAGATCCAGAGGCAGGAGCGGGTTCTCTTCCGAGAGTTCGTCGGCCGCCGAGCGGTACTGCTCCCGGTGAGGACGTTCGGCATTCGTTGTCCTCGATGCTGGAACATCGTCGCCGGTCGCCGAACGGTGTCGGATTGCCTCACCTGCTTCGACACGAGCTGGGTCGGGGGATTCCTTCAGCCGATGGAGATCTTCATTCAAATGGATCCGAGCCCCCTCGTCGTTCAGGACACCGTGCATGGACGAGAGAGCCAGGATAACACCTCGGCACGGATGGGCAACTTCCCTCCGGCCAAACCCAACGACGTCATCGTCGAAGCCGACAACTCCAGGTGGCGCGTCGTCCGTCGATCGACGACGCAGAGACTCCGTGCGGTAGTACACCAAGAACTGCAGCTGCACCGAATCGTCCCCGGGCAGATCGAGTACCAGTTCCCCATCATCTGGCCGGACCAGATGGACGCTAGCCCGGCCCGCGAGTTCACCAACCCTCAGACCTGCTGATGATCCACTGGAAGTCGCTGCCATTCGATCAGTGGTGGGAATCCATCCACATGCACCAGAACTACTGGGGCCAGAGAGCAGAGCTGGCCGTCTCGCTACTGGCAGGAATTCAGCTTGGGTCCGTTCACGACTTCGGGTGTGGGGAGATGCTGCTGAAGAGCTTCATCCCACAGTCTGTTCCCTACTACGGCTACGACGTGAACGACTCGCAGGGAGCCATCGTACTGGATCTGGATGAGGAGCTTCCAGACCTGCACCCACCTCCTAACTCGGTGGCCGTCTTCTTGGGTGTGCTCGAAACCAGAGGGGAGCAGCTGGATCGTATCCTGTTGTGGGCGGCAGAGCACTTCTCATGGATACTCACATCCTACACGGACCGAAGGCTGGACGAGAGACCCGACTGGTCCACCTTGCTGACACAGAACGAGATGAGATCGAAGCTGGGGGACCTCGGACTGGTGGAAGAAGATCGCTATCTGCACCATGTCGTCTACGCGGTGCGGGTGACGGAATCGGAGGTTTCTCTTGACGGGGATGATGCCAAAGTGGTATCAGGTGGGTAGTGACTCCCTCCTGATGCCTCCCCCGAACATAGCACTCGTGCTCAAGTAGGGGGAGGCCCCTCCTTGCTTATTTTGGTCGCAGGGCTAGGACGATCTGGGACCCATCTTCTTGGGAGGCTGCTTGGATCTCACCCACAGGTGTCAGTAGACCTGGAGAGGCAGCCCCAGTTCGACCTGGTCACCAGGATGGCCGTGAACAGGACTGAGCGGCATCGGATGCCCGAGCTGGTCGAGGTGTATCGCCGACGGATGAAGACGTGCGGGAGCAAACACCTGGCCGACAAGTCTCATCCAGTCCTGTGGATCTCATCCGAGCTGTCCAAGCTGATCCCGGCCATGAAGGTCGTGGGCATTCGTAGGGAGGCTCTCCCGAACATCTCCAGTATGCTGAAGCACCCAGGGGTCCTATCGTGGTTCAGTCGGTGGAGAGGGTACCCCGTCCCCAACGGATTCCTCGGCATCGGCAGGTCGGACATCCGACGCTACTGGAAGCTGTCTGTGGAGGAGAGGTGTGCTCTTCGGTGGCTGTCCCATCAGCGAAGGCTAGATGACCTCGAGGCCGATGGGGTGCTGGTCGTATCGTTCGAGGAGCTCGTGAGCGACCCCTCGGTGCAGAAGAAGATTTGGGACTACTTGCAGCTCGATGCTCCCATTACCTACACCCAGTTCGATAGAGCGCCGCTGAAGAAGTGGCGTCTGCACCTGAGCCTGCGTCAGCAGAAGAAGATCTCGGGCTTCATCGAAGAGGAAAGGACTCGAAGAGCCTCTTCTTGATCTCTTCTATTCCGGGCCGTCTGTAGGGCCCGATCTTGTCGATGATGGTCTTGTTAGTGTCTCGGCTGTCGAGAGTGATCGGATTCTTCCGGATGCCGAACGCGCTGTAGTAGTCGTCGAATTTGAAGCGGCCGCCTATGATGCCCTTGCCGTCCGCGAGCCAGAGCCAGCGATTGGGGATGCCTAGAGAGTCAGCCAGCACGAGTCCGTGGAGCGACGAGGAGACGATGAACTCGCAGCGCTGTGCCTCGACGATCACGCGAGGCACCAGCATCCGGATGTTGATGAAGTGGATTCCAGGTCTCCTCGACAGCTCCCGCACGATTCGATGCTTGTGGTGGATGAGGTGAGGAATGAATCCGACTCGGTGGGTCTTCTTCACCCCGCTGCACTTCAGCAGGTGAGCGAGCAGACCGGGGTCACCGAGGACCGTCTTCTTCGGATCTACTCCGAGCTTCTCCGCAGTCCTGGTTCCTCGAACGGCCGCGATCTTCGCCCGGGGGAAGAGAGGGTCTGGGACGTCGTCCTTGATGAACCCGGTGCCCCAGATGTGGCCGTCGTAGTCTCGGCTGATCCACTGCAGCAACGAGCCTGCTCCGACGATCTGGCAGCCGGGCTTCTTGCGAGCGTCGGAGAACTCCACCTCCCGGCCGGAGAGGATTCGACAGAGGAATGGGGTGAGGTCGTCCCCGAAGTTGGTGGTGCTGCCCAGCCCACCTCTGCCGTGCCAGTATGCCTTGACACTGTCCATGCAGCGAGCCTAAACCAGGTTGACGCCGTTCGGCAAGCGGTCTAGGCTTCAACCAGGAGGTAGGACTTGCGAGACAAGGTCACGGCCTCGATGGCCACACACCCTCCTCGGAAGGGTAGCGTGGTTCTGGCTGCGAAGAGTCTGCTCCCACAGGTGGACAGGCTGAACATCTACCTCAACAACTACTCCTCTGTCCCTCGAGCTCTCCGTCACCCGAAGATCAACGCGGTGCTGTCGAAGAACGGCCGCGGAGATCTCGGGGATGCAGGCAAATTCTTCTGGGCCGACCAGGTGGAGGGCTATCACCTGACGGTGGACGACGACATCCTCTACCCGTCGGACTACGTCAGCCGGCAGGTGCAGGCGGTAGAGAAGTACCGTCGGCGCGCCCTCGTTGGTGTGCACGCCAGGATCTGGAGAGGAGGATTCAAGGACTACTACAGACCGAAGAGGGTGATCGGCTGGACGCAGCCATCGAAGGAGGACGTCTTCGTCCACACCCTCGGGACGGGGACGCTCTGCTACCATACCAGCACGCTGAAGATCGACCCGACCTTGTTCCGGTACCCGAACATGGCTGACATCTGGCTCACCGTCCTGGCCAAGAAGCTCGGGGTTCCGATGGTCAGTCTGAGCAGGAAGTCCGGCTGGATGACCATGGTCCCCGGATCTCAAGAGGTGTCCATCTTCAGCAACACCTGTCCGCAGGGTGACACCAGGGCGAAGCACCGAGAGATCATGAGCGGGTACAACTGGAACGACCGGGGCATCAAGGTCTCGGCCGTCATTCCCGTGCAGAACGAGGAGGATGTCGAGCAGGCGAGGACGACGCTCGTCTCTCTGCTGCGTCAGCACCGGAGACCTGATCACATCGTGGTCCGAACGAACAGCAACCTCTTCGACAAGATCGGGCCCGACCTCATCGACCGTGCCGAGGCCGTGAGAGGTGACGGTCCCGAGGAGCTCGCCGAGCTTCTGATCCCGGCGGGCGTCTTCCTGCCTCCTCTTTACATCTGGGAGTGTCTGGACCGCCTGGCCGATCGCGACGTGGTGGCCGTGCCCAACATGCTGGCCGAGCAGAAAGGGCCTGCGGATCTCTGGGGCCGTGTGACCTTCTGGAGGCCTGATCGCGGAGTAGTAGCGAGGAGGACAACGGGAGATGGTGGTCGCACCTCTCGGTTGTTCGGGTCAGTGAGAAGAGGAGGGGCCGTCAAGGACAGCAAGAGCACCGGAGTGTCTCGGGGGGTCACGCTCATCATCCCTACCTACAACAGGAAGGAGAAGGTCATTAGGGCCATCAGGTCCATTCCTAGGAGAGAGGTGGATGAGGTCCTGGTGGCGGACGACAACAAGAAGCCGATGCGGTTGATGATGGACGGAGTCACGTTCATCCCGACGGGAGGCATCGGGGACGAGGGAGGATCCTACTCTCGCAACTGCGGCCTATTCGCGGCCTCGTTCGACAAGATCGTCTACCTGGACGACGACGACTACCTCAGCGGTCCTGGATCCGTCTCCTCCAGGTCGGACGCTCTCGACGAGCACGAGCTCGTGTGGGGGGACATCCAGTTCGACGACTACGCTGCGGTGCCATCGAAGATGAGGGTGGTGAAGTCGATCAGGTACCGGAAGGGCTCGCTCTACACGAACCACAACAACACGATCATCGGATCCCAGATCGCGCACCGACAGGACCCGGACAAGTTCAGGTGGATACCTGGAGGCAGAGAGGCAGATAAGCGATTCATCCTGGCTGCCAAGGAGGCCGGAGCTGACGGTGCTCGAGTTCCTCGGGTGGTTGCTCACTACGGCCGCTCGGTACCGTTCTGGGGATCCAGGGCGAGAGTCCCCACACCCGGAGTGGAGGTCAGCCGAGCTGCATCCTCGGCTCACAGGAAGCCCCTTCGCCGAGACCCCAGGAGACATCGGAAATGAAGATCCTGCAGCTCCTGGCCGGGTACGACAGCGCAGGGCTCTTCGGATCTATCACCCCTCTTATCTCGGAGCTACGACGTAGAGGGCACGACGTCCAGGAAGCATTCGTGCCTCTCAGGACCAAGCAGATCAAGGACGTCGTCTACTCGGCCGAGAGAATGGCGTCCGTGTCTCCCCAGATCAGGGCGAGCGACGTGGTCCACGTCCACACCCCGACGGTGCACCTGATGGCCGCGACGACCGGCATCGTGCCGGACAACGTCGCTCTGGTCTCCTCCAGACACGCCACCGGAGTCCCTCGAGGAGAGGACTGGCGTCGAGCGTACAAGCGGACCGACATCATCGTTCCTGTGGCCAGGTATCTGGTGCAGGAGTTCTACGACGCCGGCGCCCCGGCCGGGAAGCTGTTCCCGGTCCACAACGGAGTCAACCTGGTGGATTACGAGGGCGACCGGACCGAGGCGAAGAAGAAGCTCGGAATCAGCCCGGACACGGTGGTGGTGGGCTGGACCGGTAGGTTGAGCTGGGTGAAGAACCTTCGCAACACGTTCGGGGCGACAGCGGCCGCGATCAAGGCCGCGAAGCGTCCGGCCGTGTTCCTCGTCGCCGGCGCCGGCAAGGAGGGAGGTCGCCTGGCTGCTCTCGTCAAAGAGAACGGCTGGGAATCCAAGGTTCGGATGCTGGGCTTCTTGAAGCGCCCCGAGCTGCTCGAGTTCCTCCCCGCTCTGGACATCGCGGTCCACTACTCCTGGACGGAGGCGTGCAGCGTCTCTCTCATCGAGTACCTAGCCAGTGGGGCCGCGGTCATCGTCTCTCCGGTCCCAGGCAACAAGGAGGTGGTGGGCAAGTCCGGACTCGTGGTCGAGATGACCCCTCCGGCGCTGTCCTCGGGCATCAGGATTCTGATCGACGACGAGATCTACAGGAGGAAGATGCAGGCCGCCGCGAGGGACCGGGCCAGGATGTTCGACGTGTCGGTTACAGCCTCGAAGATGGAGATGGCGTACCAGATGGCCGTGGAGCGCCGTTGCGGCGCAGGAGCATGACCTGCTCCGACTTCGTACCACACCTGCAGACCCTGGCGACGGTGTAGCCCTCGGGCTCGAGCACGTCTGCTACGTCCCTGGGTGTCCAGTGGGTCGGTCCGTGGCTGTTGTCGACGAAGACGATCAGGTCTCGGAAGCCGAGCTTGGACCAGCCCAGGAGGAACTTGCGGCCGCGGCCCGGGCTGAGTCCGGCCAGGATGTCCTTGGTGCACAGCATCGTGTTCATCGGCCCGGAGTCCACAGCCTTGGCGCCGAGCCCGCGCAGGGCCTGTTGAACACCGAGGGCGTAGGTCGAAGCACCCGACACGATCTTGACCGATTTGCCGCGGAGCCCGGCGCGGCCGAGGAGGTTGAACAGGGCGGTCGCCCGGCGGGCTCCTCTCCTCGTCTTCCTCGCGCTCTTCACAGCCAGGGCTTGCAGTTCCATGTCGAGGAGGGTAGCATCGCGCGTGGAGGTAGGTCAATGCACCCCAAGGAGATCGAGATCTTCGTCAAGAGGATCGAGCAGAGGACTCGGCAGTCGCTGATGGCGTTCCGCGGACGTACCATCGACGACGAGCTCATCGAGAAGATGGGCCGGCAGCTGGCCTCGGACATCGGTCCCATCGTCGCCGAGTTCATCGGCCCGATCATCCGCAACCTGAGAGCGGTCAACGTCGGCAAGGACAAGGTCGAGATCACCGGCGAGCTGGTACTGGGTACGCTCAACAGGCTGCGCGACTTCTCCAGGTCGGGGAATGTCCAGCCGATCATCGACCGCGTCGATCAGCTTCGGCAGAAGAAATGAACCGCCTGATGCGGCCGGTCACGCGGTCCGTCTTCAACCTGCTCCTTCCTCGGGCAGGCCAGCGACACGACCGCATCATCGACATCCTCGACATCTGGATTCGAGGTTGGGAAGAGGGCAAGCTGGCCGTCGAGATCGGGGAGGAGATCTGGCAGAACATCAAGTCCCAGTCTCCGGTGTTGAAGGACAGGGCCGCGTTCTTCCTCAAGGCCTTGGCGGCCGGGTGGGGTGCTGGCGACGTCCTCGTCTGGTACCTGCAGACGGGAGGGAGGTGGACCGATGAGCCGAGTGAAGTCGGCCCTGCGATCCTTGGAACCGATCCTTTCCCCGCGCTCGCAAGCGGCAGTCCAGTCCGCAAGATCGGCGCGGAGCGTGCTAAAGCCGGTGGGTCTACTGGTGAAGTCGCTCCTCAAGAGGAGGATTGAGCGTGGCCCGCGTCGTACCGTTCGTCGGTAGGTTGCAGGACAACCAAGCCCGGTTCTACGAGCGCGAGCTCGGAAAGGTCCTGCACATCCTCTTCGTCAACGTGGTCGGCAACCCACACGACTCCAACGAGTTCATCGTCTTCGTCGGTGGAGACAGGAAGTACGGCCTCGAGGCGGTGAACATCGGGACGGAGGTCTCCCTCAATGCAATCCGATCGAAGTACCTCAGGTTCGCCCAGCACCGATTCAAGATCAGCTGCCAGATCGGCACGCTCGCTTCCCGCTTCGGCGATGCGAAGGACCGCTCGATGCACTCACTGCGGCAGCGGGAAGACAGCGCGGTACAAGGCTGATCTGCAGGCCGGCAAGTCGTTCTACTTGTGCCTCTCGTGCGACCAGCCGTTCGAGGTGAAGCTCCTCAACGTCCGCGTCAACGTGAAGCGAGCTCCGCGGCCCTCCCAGAAATAGCTTGACAGGATACACACGGCGTCTGTATAGCTCAGAACCATGAGCGGCGACGACCAGAAGAGTCCTGACCCTAGAGAGAATCCGGATCCGAGAGATCAGGACGACCTCGATCAGCGGCTGCAAGGAGGCGAGTCCTCCGGCGCCGGAGTCGAGGAGCGGAGAGAGGGTGCGTTCCGCTCCATCAAGCGCAGCGAGGATCTTCAGGACTTCCTCGAGCGAGCCAACAAGGGAAAGAAGGGCAAGATCAAGCGGGCGTGCCCTGCCTGCGGCTCGAAGAACTACGAAGCCCGCAGCACCCAGAATTACCTCCTCTACCGATGCCGCGACTGCGGCCAGAAGTGGGAGGCACTGGTTCAGCCGAACACCGTCGGACCGAGGATTCCGGAGGACCCGATGCAGAAGGTTCTGGACAACCTTCCGCGACATCGGGACCCCAGAAAGGTACGGAGTGTGCCCGATGAATGAAGGACAGGGAACTCCCCCGCACGTCCATTCCCCGACTGCCAGCGGCATGGCTGATCGAATCCGTCGAGGCAAGGAGGCCAACGCGGCGACCAGCGCAGCCAAGGCGAGAGGGACAACCAGAGGGGGGCTGGGCGGCCCTCCGCAGCCGGTTCCTCCCCCACCGTCCGTGTCGACTCCGGCACAGCCCGGGCAGGTACCGTTGCAGGCACCTCCCGGTCAGCCGCAGCCGCCGCAACAGCCGGGGATGCCTCCGGGGGTGGGCTCTGCCTATCCGGAGGCGCAGGCAGTGAGCTTCGGTACGGTCCCGGTCCCTCCGCCGGCGCCGGCGCAGGCAGGCCCACTCCGTCCGGAGACCATCGCCGGCGTCCAGGCGTTCGAGGAGGTCCAGAGGCAGCACGCGACCCAGCAGCCGGGACAGCCCCAGCAGCAGGTCCAGGTCCCCGTGCCGCCGGCCCCCCCGGAGAACGAGACCAGGGAGGAGGAGCCCAAGCCGCGGCCTCAGCTCGCAGCTCTCTTCGACGGACTCGAGGGTGACGACCCGTTCGGTATCCGCGAGCTGATGATGGGAGACGCGAGGCGCGAGATCATCGAGAGCCGTCTCGACACCCTGGACTTCGACTCCTGGATCCAACACCTCGAGCTCCGGCAGCGGGTGCCGATCATCCAGGGTCGGTTCGAGCCTATGTTCAGAACGGTGAGCGGGCGCGAGGACCTCTTCGTCAAGGAGCTCATCGGACACGAGGTCGGCGGCCATCGTTACGTGCTGGACAAGTTCGCGGTGATGAACCTGGCTCTCGGCCTGGTGGACATCAACGGGACCATCCAGTACCCGAGTCACATCGACCAGAAGACGCGGGAGCCGGACGAGAAGCTCTTCGAGCAGAAGCTGGCCGACATCCTGCGGCTGCCTGTTCAGATGCTCGCCGACCTGGCAGTCAACTACATGTGGTTCGACCACCGGGCCCGCAAGCTGCTCACGCTGGACACGGTAAAAAATGGGTAGGTACTCCACTAGGCTGGGCCCGCGCCAACTTCATCTACGAGAAGGAGGAGCGGCCCTTACCCGGAAGCCTCGTGGAGGCCGTGTTCATCATCGTGTTCTTCAAGAAGCAGCGTGCGGAGTTCCAGAAGGTCCGGGTCTTGTCGCAGGCTGCGATCGATCAGAAGGGGGACGACACCCTCAAGGCGTTCGAGGAGTTCCGCAAGGCGTTCTTCCCCTACGAGCGGACTGCCGCTCTTCAGGAGTACGCGCAAGAGAAGCAAGCTCTCGAGAAGTGGGTCAGCGGTGGTCCGGTCGGTGTGACTCCGCAGATGCTGTCTAGGCAGGAGATGAAGATGCTTCGACAGGGACGGGCCGCGATGGTCGAGAGACAGCAGGCCGAGCAGCTCGGCACCGTTCGGAGGTTCTGATGGCTACCTGCTTGCTGAAGAACACCATGTGCAGTGACGACTGCCCAGCCTACGATGATCGTCAGGAGGGAAGCAGCTGCGCCATCGTGAGGGCAGCGGAGAAGGTCGGCCGCGCAGCCGACACCGTCAACAAGTTCTTCAAGAACCTGAGCGGGGGCGCGCCGTCGCCGATGCCGCCTAGGACGGGAGTGTGAGATGGGACCCATCTCGGTCAAGGAGTTCACGCAGGGGCTCGATGTACAGAGCGGCGAGGAGTTCGCGGCCCTCACGTTGACCAACGGACAGTCCAACTGCCGTATCCGGATCAACCCGGAGGACGTACACCAGTTCATCGCCCTGGTGAATGATACCCCTCGGGTGGAGGTCGAGGAGTGGCGTTCTGATCCTTCGGCTCCTGTCGAGCCGTTCCTAGCTCCCCCGCAGCAGCCGCTGCCCCCGGAGCCTCCGATGGACCCTCTGTTCCAGGCGGTGTCTCCGCAGCAGCCCGAGGTGGACGACTACTCCCAGACGCCGCAGGAGCTCCTCCGTCAGTCGGCAGAGCCGAGCGTCGATCCTGGCGAGCTGTCGAGTCGGGTGAGAGGAGCGCACCAGATATGATCTACGTCTGCAACGTCTGCGGGCTCGTCATCAAGGTGTCTGACCCCACGTCTCCTTATGCCGGGCCGCTGTCGGAGGAGAAGTTCCTCCCGTGTGTCAACGAGAGCTGTGGAGGAAAGCTGGTCGACGCCGCTCTTCTCCCGTCGTGGGCCCGGGACGAAGAGGGCCTCGCGAATGAGGCCAAGGAGTTCACGTCCGAGCAGCTGTTCAAGGCGGCCAAGGGCTTCGGACTTCCGCAGGAGCGCATGGCTCCTGACACCGTCATCGACCTGCTGAAGAAGCACAAGGTGGTCGAGGTGGTCGGACAGGAGGCAGGCAAGCTCCCTCGGCTCGTGATCGACAAGCTCGTACTCGAGGGAGGGTGGGCGTTGCACTTCGCACCCTCGATGTATGGAGCGACCGTCTACAAGGTGACCCATGAGTGAGAAGGCAGACGTTCTCCTTGAGCATCTAGCTGTGCTCGAGTGCAAGCTCGATGGGGTGATGCAGGTGCTGGTCCAGCTCGCCGCGGCCAGCGGTGTGGAGCTGCAGCCGGTGGTCACAGAGAACTACCGGTGCCCCTACTGCAAGCAGCTCGTCTCGTTCCAGATCTCGTTCCCGGCCGGTGCTGTGGAGAGGTCGTGCGGATGTGGTACGGGCTTGATTCCGCCTCCGACGCAGGAGGCAGTCGCGAAGATGATGGAGCAGACGGCTCCGCGAGGAAGGGAGACTCAAGATGGCGGTACGGGAAGGGGTGAAGATGACGCAGCCGCGGCGGCAGAGGCGGCTGACGACCTTGCCACCGCGCTCTCTGATCAGCGTCAGAGACGCTGAGCTGAAGGTCGCGGCCTACGTCGACGGCAACCGGGTCGAGCACACCCGGCTGATGCTGGTGACCTCGGACGACGTGTTCGTCTACGACGAGGACCTCCGCAGCGCCGGCGCCACCAAGGCGGCGGGGTGGCTCGAGGACCTGGTCAAGAAGGAGGTCCACGGCAACGGCAAGCAGCCGGCCAAGCCGGCGAAGAAGGGCAAGCGCAGTGCCAAGAAGGGATCCCAGAAAGGTAAGGCCGCACGGCCCTCGCGTGCTCGTTCGGTGTGAGCCGCATCCCGGAGCCACCTCGAGCGGGCTCATCGTCCTGCCAGAGGGCTTCTCGGAGATGGAGCAGCGAGATGTCAGGGCCGGCATCGTCGTCCGCAAGGGGACGGCCAGAGAGCTGTGCCCGGCGCGCCGATGCAATCCTCGGGAGCCGTCGTACCTGGGTCGGCTACTCGCTGGGGTCAAAGTGGGGGACAGGGTCGTCTTCAGGAAGTTCATCGGGGAGATGAACGACCTGAGCGCGCAGTGGGGCTTCGACGCCGACGATGGGGACTACTCCATCCTCGACATCGAGGACGTCCTCTGCGTCGTGGGAGATAGCGTCGGGGTCGGCAACCTCTGCATTCGGGGAGAGAACTATGGCAAGAAGAAGGCACGCTGAGGGGACGCAGGTGCCAATGCACCGCAGCAAGCAGCAGATCGAGACGATGCTGCTCGACTGGGGTGCCAAGGCCATCGAGTTCCGGGACAAGATCGTGGGTGACCACCAGGTCATCGAGCTGCGCTTCGTGTGGATGTTCGACGACATCCCGCTGAGCGCGTGCTTCAAGATGGCGGTCGACGAGGAGGATCTCATCGAGCGCTCCAGGCACGGTCGGACGGGCGAGGTGCTGTCCACCAAGCTCGACCGCAACCGAGAGAACTGGGGCAAGGAGACCCTTCGGCTGCTGCACACGTTCCTCAAGGCGTCGCTGCACGCCGTCAACGAGGGACTCATCACGGCCGAGCAGGTCTTCATGCCGTGGTTCGAGGACGCCAGCGGAACCGTGCTGAGCGACGTCCTCGACCCAAGGAAGCTGGCCGAGAACATGAGCGCCAAGCGTCTGATGGGACAGACCACCAGGCTGCTGACCTCCGGAGGTGAGTGATGCTGCCGCTCGTCAGATTCATCCCCGGTACCGTGACCGCCACCTTCCAGCATCGGGAGACGAGGAGAAAGGTCAAGATCTATCTCGTGGCCATCCACCCGCTCACGTTCGCCGCCATCACGGTGATGACGTTCCTGGCGGGCTACTGGGCTCAGCTCTAGGAGGTCAAGATGTCCGTCGAGATGGAAGCCGTGTCGTTCGAGGTCGCACATTGGCCGAAGCCTCCACTCCCCGTGAAGAGGGGGCTCGACCGGTTCTACGGGTCGTTCAAGACGGCTGAGCTCTCCGGTGGAAACGTCCGCATCCTCGGCGACTGGATGCAGGACAACATCGTGACCGTCGGGGTACGAGTCCGCTCTCCTCGAGAGAAGTCCAAGAGGATTCGGAAGATCCAGGTGCATCGGAAGATCGCCCCGATGTTCGAGGATCTGATGGCCTACATCTTCGAGCAGTTCCCCGGCTATCCGATCCTACAGCTCGGCGGGTTCTGCCCGAGACACAAGATGCACAACCCGGAGCGCGGACTCTCGGTCCACTCCTGGGGCGCGGCCATCGACATCAACTGGAAGAACAATCCAGTCTCGCGCCGGCTGAAGACCGACTTCCCCGACGGCTTCGTCGAGGTGTTCGAGGCCGCCGGATGGAACTGGGGTGGCCGCTGGAACGGGTTCAAAGATGCGATGCACTTCCAGTTCACGAAGGGAGCCTGACGTGGCCAAGGCCAGGGACCAGGTCTGGGTGAGGCTCGACATGAAGCTCCCGCGGGAGCTGAAGGACTTCGCCCAGGAGTACGCCAAGAAGAAGGGAACCACCCTCTCACAACTGATCCGGGATTTCCTGGTGGGGCTGAAGAATGTCAACCCACGACAGTTCTGAACAGCAGGAGGGGCTGGGGCAGTCCTCTCGTAGGACAGTGACCGAGTCGTGGCCCCTCAAGGAGAACACGCTGGATGGCATCTACGATGCTATCGGACAGATCGTGTCCGCTCCGGGGGCTGTGAAGTCCATCCACATCACCCAGGGTCAGCCGATCAGCGTCGAGAGGGTGGTGGGGCCAGAGGACGACCTGGCCAAGTTCATCGGGGAGGATCCGACATCCACGTTCGACGTCGTGCGGACGCGGGCCCAGATCCACGAGTACATAGGACAGGTCTCTCCCCACCAGCAGATCTGGGAGATGTTCTTGTTCATCACGCAGCAAGGCCTCGAGGTGAACCGTGTCCTTGTCGGCAGCTCGGATCAGCTCTCGCGCTGGTTGGCTGCGGGGGAGGCCAACATTCCTCGAGTTCTCGGGTGCAGAATCGACGAGGAGCCGGAGATTCCGGCGAACGTCATCCTCGTCTGTGGCGCACCCTTCCGTATCTCTCCGATGGTCGAGGTCACCCAGGCCATCAAGGGGGTGATGGGATGAGTCAGAGATCCAAGGTCGTTCGTCACATCCTCCGCTCGGGCATCGTACCGAGGGACGTGCTTCGACACCTCGTAAGCGCCGGCGTGGCATCAGCCACTGAGGTCGAGGAGCACTACGGGAAGGAACCCCTCCCGGACACGGAGGAAGGTCGGCAGGAGTGGTCCAAGGAACTCGCCGGGTTCCTCGAGGACCGCGAGATCGAGTTCGTCGAGGAGACGAGGCTCGACAACGAAAGGGGATAGTGCCATGCCGAAGTGCAACGGGTGCGACAAGAACGTGCGGAAGGACCGCCTGAAGCTGGTCGAGGTGGACGGGGAGAAGAAGGCCCTCTGTCCGACGTGCCGCAAGGAGAACAAAGAGGGGAGCGGCAGGGCCGACGTGCGCCGCCTCTTCGCGATCCCCGGCGGTGCCGGCGGCAAGAAGGTCGGACACGACGTGACCTACAGCTACTCGGGCGACGGCTTCGAGGTCCACATCAAGCTGGGCGAGAAGACCGGCGCCATCCGGCTCGATGTGGGGCCGGTGAAGCTGGCCGTCGAGCTCGACTGGGACCAGCTGAAGGCCGTGATCAACGGATAGGAGTTCCACATGGCTCGCCGTAGGATGACCAAGGCCGAGCGAGAGGCCTACGAGGAGACGAAGGCGGAGATCAACTTCGCCCGTAACCAGCTCGCCGCGGCCCTCAACGCCACCAGCATCATCCAGGTGGTCAACAGGGCGGCCACGCAGACGCAGGCTTCCGTGCTCTGTCGGGTGAAGGAAGAGGAGCTGTTCATGCAGCTCATCTGGTACCTGCTGTCCCAGGAGCAGGAAGCTGACGGGAAGTGGTCGATCTTCATTGCCCAGCAGTACTTCCTCGACGAGAACCAGGAGCTCCGCTTCGGCTGGCACATCTCGCTGACGTCCCAGAACATCGCCTGGGCCATCAGCCAGATCCGGAAGCTCATCGAGCTCGTGTCCTCGAGCCTCGGAATCCAGTTCCGGCTGGAGAGCATGCCGCTGCCTCACATCACCGCGGCCGACAGGAATCAGCCCAACGAGAAGGGTGGTGGTGTGGTGGGCACTACGGACGGGCTCATCCCGGCCATCCTGCGCAGTGGGAGGTAGGGAGATGGGCAAGAACGACGACCTCACTCCAGCTCCTGCACCGACCGGCCCGGTCACTCCTCCCCGTGAGGAAGGCAAGACCGTGCCGACGATGTCTCCGACTCCCTTCCGGGAGCAGGGCACTGACCAGCCGATCGATCCGGCGGTCAAGGCTGACTACCTTCAGGGGGAGAGCCTCATCCACCAGCTGCAGGGCACCGTCGCCAAGTTCAAAATCGAGGTGATGTTCGGCCGCGGTCGTACAACCCAGGGCCCCAACGCCTACGCCATCCGGGTCTTCGAGTCCGGTCGGGCGCTCAGTGGCGAGGGCGACGTGCAGATCCCGTTCTGCTCGGAGGTCGACGCAGGGCATCCCTCCGTCGGCAAGTACCCTCCTCGGCCGAAGGACAAGAAGGCCGGCTGCGGATACCCGATCCCGGACAGCTGCATCAGGTACGCCACCATCATGGCCCGGGACGGGAGCGGAGCGTTCAGCACCAGGGTGGCTCACTGCCCGCACTGCCAGGGGGACATCCCGGCCGAGCTCGCGGCCACGGAGATCTATGCCAGGACCACCACGGACCACCTGGCCGAGAAGCTGGCGGAGATCTGGAGGCAGCTCCAGGGCAACGCTGACATCTACCTGAAGTTCTCCGCCGGGGACATCCGCTACCAGGCCTGCGAGAGGAAGTACGGCGGTGAGAAGGCACGCCAGCTTCGAGGCTTGCACATCTACGACCTGCCTCGTATCCTCAAGGACACCGGGGCCGGCTCGAGCCTGGTGGAGCGCTTCAAGGCGTTCCTGAAGAGCTGAGGGCTAAAAAAGATGAACGAGCGCAGCGCACAGAGTGTCCTACAGGGTCCAGGCATGTCTGATTGCTGCGCCGGTCGCATCGGGTGCGGGCAACGGGGCCGCGGTTCCACCCGAAGCAGCTTCCCGCATTGGGAGCCTCTCCACGGTCCCGGGCGACATCCTACTTATACCGGAAGGGTCTGATACATGGCAACCGTCGAGCAGATTCTGAGCCAGCTCTCCAACAACCAGCAGCTCCTGGGCGTTTGGGAGCACGTCATTCACTACCTCGAGAACAACTACATCGATCAGGATAGTGGGGCTGCCCCGAAGCGCCTGGCGCTCGAGGGGTGTGTTGAGGCCGCTGTCACACAGGAGATTCTGCACGAGGTCATCACTGAGATCTCCGACAAGATCATGGGCCCCCTCCAGGTAGAGGTGGCCAAGCTACTCAACTCCAAGGTCGGCGAGGAGAAGAAGCCCAAGAAGGCGCCCAAGAAGGCGACGAAGAAGGGCGGCAACTCCAAGAAGAAGGGGAAGAACGGCGATGAGCAAGCCCAGTCAGCAGAAGAGTAAGAAAAAGGCAGCCAAGAAGAAGGCCGCCAAGAAGAAGACGCCCAAGAAGACCAGGTCGAGGCCTGACCTCTCTGGCATCAGGTCGTTCGTCGCCGATGTGAAGGAGGCCATCCACCGAGAGGCCTCCGACATCGTCGCTCGGACCCACGGGCACACGATCCACAGGCTGACGGTGATGAACGCCATCCCGGGCGCTCTGCTGGCGCTGCTCTACATCGTGTTCAACAACTTCCGCAACACCCAGATCAACGACAACACGACGCTCACGGCGAACCAGCAGAGCCTCTCCCGGCACCAACTCGAGATGGACAAGAACACCACCATCCTGATGAAGCTGGCCATGGAAGAGTACGGAGAGGAGCGGATGGCCGAGCTGCTCAAGAAGTTCCACATCGACATGGGCATCGTCGCCCTCGTCCAGTGGGTGGTCCCCGATGAGGTCAAGAGGGAGCTACTGATGCCCGACCCGGAGGAGATCCCCGAGGATGTCGAGAAGGCGTTCAAGCCCGACGATCAGATCGCGGAGGACGGGGCTGCGCCATCCGGAGCATCTCACCCGGACGGGGCCACGTTCTTCGGCGGAGGTGAGGAATGAAGAAGGTCAGGGCCCCGGCGCGTAGACCGGACCAGCTCCGGAGGGGCAAGACCCCGAAGATGGCGTGCCCGAAGTGCAACGGGACTGCCACCCTCGTGCCCGACGGCAGAGGCGGCATGGTCTATCGGTGCAACACCTGCGGGCGTATGTTCAGCAGTAGCTAGAGCACGCCCTCCTTGCGGAGTTCGGAGAGGACGTATGCCGACAGCGAAGCCACACCCTCTCGCTTGGCCTTACGAGCCCACCAGCCGATCTGCTGGGCGTGGGCGAGAGGCAGGTGGCAGTCGCGGCAGAGATCGGCACCACCGAGCTCGTAGACGTTCCCCCTCGGGAACGTGGCGTAGTAGCCGATGTCATCTCGGGGGGCGTAGCAGCAGTCGCAGCACTTCTGTCCAGTGTTCGGGTCCACGAAGCACTTCTTGTTCATGTCGAGGACGACTCCGTGGTTCTCCTCGACCCACTTCGCCAGCTCGGCGATCTCCTCTGGTGTAGCGTTGTCCAGCCAGGGCTTATCTCGGTCGGGCATGGGAACCTCCGGAGGTGATACCAGAATGGTATCAACATGAAGGTGACGCTGTCCACTCGTCTGCCCAGGATCCTGCACGAGCAGGTGTCGGCAGCGGCGGACAGAATCGGCGTGTCGGTGAACCACTTCATCATCGAGGCCGTCCGGCACTACCTGCTGGTGGTTGTCGAGGAAGAAGCCGAAAGGAGTAGGCGGTGGACCCCAAGAAGCTCAGTAAAGAAGAGTCAGCGCGGATCAACGAGGAAGCGGACGACCGCATCCAGAAGTTCCAAGACTGGCTCCTCTCCCAGAAAGGGGAGACGGAGCCGCTAGCCCGGCCGGAGAGAGCGATCGTCAAGACCTTCATCCTGTGGGAGAAGTTCTATGAGGAAGGTTCTTCCGGGAGTGCCGGGGCTTAACGTCGGAGGATACGCCATGGCCAGGAAGACAGTCATCGAGATCACCTGCGACAGGTGTGGGAAGACGGAGCACGTCACCGACCCGAGCAGGGCCGAGAAGGATCCCCCCGACTTCTCGGGCTCTCTCTTCTTCGACGAGGACTCGAACGAGGAGAAGGAGTTCCAGGATCTGTGCGGCCGCTGTCGCAAGGCGGTCAGGAACTACTGGAACAAGATCCTGCTCAAGGACGGAGAGTCGGACGATCCTCCGGAGACTGGGCCACCGATCGAGGAGTAAAAACTGAGCCCCGGCCGGGACGTTCGACGGGCCCTGACTACAAGAGCCTACTCCCGTTATAGCTCAGCGCCTCATCCAAGCCCGCGCTGCGACGCGCAGGTCTTACTAGCTTTTCGGCAGCACTGATCTTCTTATACAGGAAAGCTCTAGGCTTTTCGCTGTCACCTCCTTTGGTGAAAGGCTTGCGTGGTGGTGCCAGGGGCGCTAGACTTGGCGGACAGGAGACCTGATGCCCTACACGTCGAACGACATCGCGATGGCCATCTCCCAACAGAACCAGGGGTTCATGCAGGGTGCGCACATGGCCAACGTGATGGGGATGCCCGGCGTTCCTCCCGCGATGATGGGCGGCCCACAGCCATTCAACCAGGGCGGCTACGACCCGACCGCGATGACCGGAATGACCGGAGCCAATGTCGGTCGAGTCGGTACCGCCGCCACGCTGGGAATGCTCCCGTCGCTGCCCTCGATGATGGGTGTCGTGGGGGGAGTGGCCGGCGGATTGATGGGGAAGAGCTGGGCTCGTCCTCTGCAGATGTTCGACCCGTTCTCGATGGGCATCGGTGGGTACCAAGCCGGGGGCGTTCTCGGAGGGCTCGCCGGCGCAGGGCTGAGCCTCGGGGCTGGAGCCGCGGTCAGCTGGGGCGCCCAGCAGATGTACCGGGGGGCCGTGGACTACCAGCGTACAGGAGCCATCCTGAACCAGACCCTCGGCCGCACGTTCCAGCCGGCCGAGATGGCCTACACCGGAGGCGAAGGCTTCACCGCGACGCAGAAGAGGCAGATGAGCGCCCTGATGCGGAGGATGGAGTACATCCCCGAGCTGATGACCAGCACCGACGAGCTGCAGCGGCTCCTCGTGAAGATGGAGCAGACCGGGATGTTCTCCGGGGCCGTCGGAGTCACCGAGATCGGTCGACGCTTCAAGGACGGCATCAAGACCATCCGCACTCTCGCCTCGATCATGGGCACCACGATGGAGGAGGCACTCCCCCTCTTCCAGGAGGCTCGGACCACCGGCTTCTTCACGGCCAGCGACATCCTGAAGAACGCAGTCAACCGCCAGGTCGTGGCCGGTACCCTGGGGTTCACCCAGAACCAGGTCGGTGCGGTGTCCGCCGCCGGCGCGGCGATGGTCACACAGCTCGGAGGGTCTGCTCGGGGAGCCGGAGCTCTCGGTGCCCAGCGCGGGCTCGGTCAGATCGGGATGGCTCGCCGGATGGGGCTCGTGACCGAGCAAGAAGTCGCGGCTGCCACCGGAGGGCAGACGGGCACCCAGGGGGCTGTGGCGCTGCAGCAGCAGTTCATGCAGGCCGGGATGCAGCTCGCCCAGAGCGGGATGGGGAGGCTGGTCGCCGCGGCCTCGGCAGAGGTCGGAGAGGGAGGTAGGCTCACCGGACGTCTTCGAGGAGACGTGCTCGAGCAGCTTCGCGGAGGCAACATCGGCCGCGGGGAGCTGATGCGGATGGCCCGGGAGAACGTGCGTGGCCGCCGAGGTCAGTTCGCGATGATGGAAGAGGAGCTCACCAGCCAGCTCGCCGCCTCTGGTCCGCAATCCATCGTCGCCGTTCTTCGGTCTGCCATCGACCAGCGCGGTGCTTGGGGCGAGGACCTCGAGCAGGTTGTCGGCCACATCCTCCGCAGCTACACCAACCTGGCGAAGCCGGCCCGCGACCTCCTGATCCGGATGACCAGGGAGTCGGGCCAGATCCAGCGTGAGATGAACACTCAGCAGCGCCAGCGCATCGAGTCCCTGAAGATCAAGGAGCTCTACAGGACCAGAAGCCTGGGCTACAGGTGGGAGCAGCTCAAGACCGAGATCGGGCAGTACACCACCGAGCCTCTACGCGGCGCCGGCGAGACCATTAGCTACGGGTTCGAGCGCCTGGGTGAGGAGGCCAACCGCTGGCTCACTGGGGTGGACGTCACCAACGTGAGTGCTTTGGGTGAGCGGGGAATTCGCACCGGGCTGGCCACGGGGGCCACGAACGTCCTCGGTGGTGCTCGAGGAGGGGAGGCCCTGAATCAGAGGATCCTGGCCCCCGGAGTGGGGGAGGCCGACTTCTGGGGGGATAGCACAGCCGCCAACCTGTCGGCGTCGGCGCGCCTCTTCGGGCTGCAGACACAGCTCGGCAGAGGAGAAGCCGGGGTCGTCACCGGGGTTGGTGGGGCAGGGGCCGTGGGTATCACCCCCGAGGCCATGAGGCGCGCCGGATCCTCCGAGCTGTTGTCCAGAACCAAGGACCTAGAATCCCTGGCATCGGCCAAGAGGTTGAGCGGTCAGCAGAAGAGTCGGCTGCGTACCCTCGTCAGGAAGATCGGTAGGACCACCCGCGTGGAAGGGGAGGACCTGGCCGAGATGACGATGCAGGAGAAGGCCAGGTTCTTCGAGCAGCGGTTCGGACGTGATCTCGCAGCGATCGGCGGTGACATCAATCTGGGTGAGGTCCTGCGAGTAGCGGAGATGGAAGAGGGACTCACCGGGATGCGTGGGTGGACCGACACGGAGAACATGCTTGCGTCCGTGGCGAGTGCCGGAGCCGCTGGGATGCTGCGCGACGCAGCGGAGACCAAGACAGAGGCCATCGACGTCGCCGAGGCCATGTTCAGGTCGGGGGGAGTCAGTGGAGAGTCCCTCTCGGCCACCAGGAAGTTCATGCAGGAGGAGGCCGTCGGCGCTGGGCGTCTGATGAAGGCCGCCCAGCAGGGTGAGCTCGACGAGATCACCAAGCTCGTCCACCGCAGAAACCGCTTCGAGGAGATGACGGACGCAGAGCGTGACAAGCTCACCCGCTTCGGGGTCACGGGGGACAACTATGCCCGGGCGGCCGAGTTCATCAAGGGCCTTGAGAAGGTTCAGCACACACGCGGGCTGCTGCAGCAGGGCGAGACGATGGCAGCCCTCGGCCAATCCATCTTCGCTCCCCTACTCGAGTCCGGGATGCAGGCCTACGGGGGCATGGGCGGGATCGGGGAGACTCTGGCCGGCGCAGGCCAGGCAGAGGCTCAGCGGGCGACCAGACGACGGATGGTGGAGACGGCCCAGGAACTGACGGCCGGCATGGGCACCAGAGCCGGTGCAGGAATCCTCGGTCGGGGAATCGATCTCACCTCACTGACAGAGCAGCTACGGACAGGACAGGGTGCAGAGGCCCTCGGTACTGCCGAGGACATCATGATGCGCATCTCCAGCATGGGTCGAGATCGGACGGACGTCATCAAGGCTCTTCAGGGTATGGGTGGCGCCGGCGAGGGGCTTGCTGCTGGTGCGATGGCCGCCAGAAGCATCGGGCAGATGCGCGGACCTCGAACCATCGCAGCTCTCGGGACCAAGGGTATGATCGGCGAGGAGAGAGCCGCAGAGCTCGCCGGCGCCCTCGGGATCGAAACAGCATCTGGCAAGCCGCTGTCGAAGGAGGACGCGGAGACCCTCACCCGCGCCATCGTCAAGGAGGTCTTCTCCACTGGCGTCACGCAGAAGGGCGCGCTGGCTGCGTTCGACACCAGGACGCAGTACGAGCAGAACTTCATGACTATGCTCAACAGCATGAAGAGCGGCGCCGACGCCATGAATGCGTTCGTGTCCACAGTCGATAGGGTGATCCCGAACTGGAAGGACCAGGTCTCCAACCTCAACAAGGAGACGGGCCCCTCCGAGGCACTGGCAGGTCTCTGATGGCGAGACATCACCAGTTCAAGCTGAAGTCGAAGACCGGAGTCGAGATCACGTTCTCGATGCAAGACTCTCTCATTGTCGACGACCTGGTCGTGGCGTCTGGCAAGACCGAGGCTTTCCGTAGACGGACGGGCAAGGATGCAGGGACGGACGTACCGAGCAGGGACATCCGCGACTACCTCATCAAGCTCGGCGTCGTCTTCCCGGAGTGAGCCATGACGACGTTCTACATCACCGACTACTTCGGCACATTCGACGACCCGTACTCTGAGTTGTCGACTGCGGAGAGGACGCGCAACTCGAGGGAGCAGTCTCTCGACTTCGAGCACCTGAACATGCCGGAGGTGTGGGATCCTCAGTTCACCGGGGTTGGGCAGTACGACCACGTCCGTCGCCCGATGCGTGGGATCCAGCTCAAGGACGAGACCTACGCCTCGATCTGGGTGGAGGACAAGGACGGCAACAAGAAGTGGATCATCAACGAGTCGTATCAGATGACCGATGTCAACGATCCATTTTACAGCATGACGTCCAACTTCCTCCTGCAGAGCGTGAACGAAAGCCGCGCCGAGAAGCAGCAGGTCGTGGAGACGTTCGGTCCGACCTACATCTTCTTCTTCGGCGAGCGCCCCAGGGTACTCAACTGCGCCGGCATCCTTCTCAACACGGCGGACTTCGCGTGGCGCTCGGAGTGGTGGGAGAACTACGAGAGGTACTTCAGGGGCACCCAGCTCGTCCGCGAGGGAAGTACGTTCCACATGGAGTACGACGACGTGCACGTCGTGGGCTACATCCTGTCCTCGAACGCAACGACGATGACGGAGCAGCCTTACCACATCGTGCTCAACTTCCAGATCTTCCTCACCGACTATGTCGATCGGCATCGGTGGTCGACGGAGTTCCCCAAGCAGACATCGGTGGTCAACCCCATCGACATCCCGGACCCGCCTCCCGACCTGCAGCAGACCACGGCTGGAAAGGTGCGTCAGCTCGCGCTGGCCGACTACCTGTCGTCGCAGGCGCAGTTCAGCGCAGGGAAGTTCGCTTCGGCCGTGAGCAACCCGGGAGCAGTGTGGCAAGGAGCAGGGCTGCAGCCCTACGCCTACCTGAAGAAGATCGAGGGCTTCCTGTACGGTCGGCCAGAGGTGATCCCCAAGGGGTACGCCGGATCCGAGGCCGTTGCTGGATTCCAGCAGCTGACGTTCGCCGGAGGAACGGCTCTCGACCCCTACACCCTCGATGTCATCTTCGGAGGCGACGCCAGCCTCATCCGGCAGGCCGAGAGCTTCAAGAGGTCATTCAACTACCTGAATCAGAGGAAGGGAATCTACTACGAGATGGCCCAGGAGGCGGCCCAGCGAACCAAGTTCAGGATGAACTTCGACGAGTTCCCTGCCGGTGGCTACGTCTACTCCAACGGGATGATCTACGCACTCGAGGACGCGGTAAAGGAAGGCCAGCGCGTGATCGAAGAGTCGGCCGCCGCCGGCCGAGAACTCCTGGTTGCGGAGGACGAGGCTCGCTTCTTCGAGGAGGTGGCGAGGCAGGAGTTCATCTCCAAGGGCGTCGACCCCGACAGCTGGCTGTCCAGCACCTGGGCCAGGATGGGTGCGGCTGCGGTAGGTACGGCCATCGCGGCCAGCGGAGCATTCCTGCTCTCTCCGGACTCAGTAGTTGGTCGCGCCGCGGCTGACTCGGACTCCGCTGACCAGTGGGGTGTCCCCGGGAGCGCCAGGACTCGCTACGAGGGGCACGTCCCCAACGATACCCCTCGGTGGTGGGAAGACCCCGAGGCGCAGGGCTCCGCTGAACGGAGACCCTTCTCCACGGCGACATGACCACTGACATCCACGGGAAGCCACTTGGGCTGCGTATGTTCCTCGAAGGAATCGAGGTCCCTTGCATCGCCGTCCACATCAAGATCGGGATGAATGGCCCAGCCGCGGCCGACATCGAGGTGGTTCCCACCGACAAGGTGATGGGGCTGATGCCTCGGACGATGGTCCACGTCTTCTACTTCGACCCAGAGTCCGCCCCGAATGCCCGGCACGAGAACGAGCAGTACCGGCTCCTGTTCATGGGTGAGGTGATCAGCTCCAATTTCATCAAGACGCCCCAGAGCCGGGCGGCCGTACTGCAGTGCCTTGACTTCTCGTTGTACTGGGACACGGCCTACCAGATGATGATGGACTTCGGTCCCCAAGGCAACTTCTTCATGGGCAACGCCTCGGCGTTCCTCGGGGCCAAGACCAACCTCTTCAACAGCCTGGGGATCGGTGGCGACCCGACCACGGTTCTCTCGAGGCTCATTCAAGGACAGCCGCAGACTCCCGGGCTGCGTGATCTGCCGAGTGGGCTGCTGGCAGGCATCATCAAGATCATCGAGTCTGTGGGAGGGGTGCCCTCCGAGTTCACCGGCGTCAACGACTTCTTCACCATCGGTGAGCTGCGCTCAAGGCTGTTGCACCAGATCGGGGCTGCACCGAGCGACAGGACTCCCGAGTACCTGCTGCGGCGCAGAGCATTCAACAAGTTCCTGCGCAGCGAGCTCGCCGGAGGAGGGGGCCTGTTCAGCATCCGCGACATCATCAAGATGATGCTCCGCTACATCGTCCACGACGTGGTCCCCAACCCGGTGGCCATGTACAAGGGCGTCAGCCTGAATCGGGTGAAGGAGAACTACACACCTCTCCGTGACCCGCGGATGCTGAGCACCTGGAAGAGCATCCGGGAGGCTCTGAAGCTCATCAAGAAGGCGCAGCAGGCTCTTCGTTCGACCGACAGCTACATGGAATCCATCGGACGCAACCCGCCCCAGTTCGAGGCCAGCAACAGCGCGCTGCAGACGCAGAGCGACAACCCCAGGACGAAGTTCAAGGCCTATCAGAACCAGAGGCGCAGCGAGCACCGCATCAACCGAGGACGGCAGGCGATCCTCACCCCCGTGACGCTGGCCCTCGACGCCAGGAACTTCTGCTACGCTGCCGAGAGAGAGCTGCCCACCAACGCTGCGGCTGTGGTCAGGAAGTACCTCGGGCAGGCCGAGCAGATCCTGGCCCTCAACTGGGACCTCTTCTCGGCCATCGGTATCTCCTCCGTCATCGTGTCCGACGGATCCACTCCCGTCTCGGTGAGGTCCTCCAGCTCGAGGATCCTCTTCGAGACCAATCTCAACGTCTCGTTCGACGAGAACTTCACTCCGACCAAGAAGACGGCGTCGCAGATGGCCACCGCTGTGAAGGACCTCGACAGCCGGCTCAAGCAGGTCAGAGGGATCCTGCAGAAGGCTCGCTCGGCACTCTTCTCAGAGGCCCGAGACGTGTGGGAGGTAGAGGACGCCAGAGTGCCGACGCAGCTCTTCTTCCCCGACATCTGGTTCGCGTCTCCACCTGTGTGCAACGTCGTCTTCCCCTCGGATCATCTGCAGCTGAACTTCCAGCGGGGAATGCTCCGAGAGGTATCCAGACTGCAGCTCTCCTCGGCGATGATGTTGGGTGGGCGGGTGATTCGTGACCGGTTGCTGAAGACCTACTATTTCGCGCCGGCCATCGAGGAGTTCCAGCGCATCACCAAGGGCTGTCGATGGTTCATGTCCAGCCCGACGATCATGTCCCACGAGATCCACACTGGCATCATTCCGAAGCTGGAGAGCATCTCCGAGGTCGGTCGTTACGTGAAGCGAGCCCAGAGGGAGATCACCGGCAGGGACACGGGGAGCAAGATCAACTACATTCAGCGCATCGCCAACTACAACTTCTTCAGGCATCGCTACTCAGCGAGGACGGTCGCGTTCTCCGGGCCGAAGAGGGAGAAGCTGGTGTGTGGGCTGCCCGCGGCCATCATCGTTCAGGGAGTGCCAAACCCCAAGCTCATCAAGGAGGGGGAGGACAGCGGAGGCAAGACGACGCTGAAGACCGTCCCACAGACCCCTGTGGCTGCCATCGAAGCCATCGTCAACGGGGGGATGCGCATCGAGAACAGCCCGATGAACCTGATGGGGAAGCTCGTGGCCCTAGGCCACTCTTTCACCCAGCAGGGAGGCCACACCAACGGCACTCTCCAGTTCGTCAGGACACACTCGGACGACGACATCAACATGATCCAGGCGATGCTCGGGGAGCAGATCCAGAAGGCGAAAACGACCGGCAAGAAGACCTACACGCTCAACGTCAACACGTTGGTCAAGAACCGGGATGTGAAGAGTCTGGCTCTGCTGGCAGCGGTTACGCCGCAGAGAAAGAGAGACAGTCAGGGCCAGATCGAGTCGGGAGCCGTCCCAGACAAGGCACGGCTGTCGGTGGGCAGCAAGGACCCTCTCACTGGCAGAAAGATCATATCCATCCGGTTGCAGTCGAGGGGACAGACCAAGGATGGATCTGCGAAGCTGTCGTCCCAGAGAAGCCTCTCGAGGAAGCCGGACGGAGGGGGTCTCATCTACTTCGGTGGTCAGCTCTCCGATGCCCCGGCCGGGTTCCCCACGATGGTGGACCTCGACATCCTCGAGGTGGCCAAGAACGGCACCAACGACCCCTGGTTCTGGGCCCTCCTGAACAGCTTCGACGTGGCGACGTCAGCGACCATAATCGTGGAGACCACCACTGCGGTGAGGGAGGACATTGTCAGTACTCCATTCGAGGAGAGAATCCGCCCTTACTGGATGGACACGGGTACCTACCACCCGAAGAACATCGCAGACGAGTTCTACTTCCCTATGCTCGGGTGCTACCCCATCACCGACAAGCTGAAGATCGGTCTGCTGGTGGAGAACGCCACCGACGATGAGCTCGCACAGCTCACGGAGCCCATGTCCGTGGACCAGGCCGTTGACGTGTTGTCCATCCTGTACGGTGCTGCCTCCGTTCAGCCAGGGGCCGTGGACAGGTTCGTGCACGACTACACCGACCGGCCGGTGGCGAGCATGGTGGACATCCTCGGAGATCCGTGGCTCACCTACGACGTCGACCAGGACACAGGGGAGTTCACGGTAGGCTCGCTACTCACGGGGTCGTTCGCGGAGTCCGTCAACCGGGGGGAGTACGTGAGGTCCGCTCCGGGCGCTACCCAGACGCCGGAGATGGAGGGCCTCTCCCTCGAGGGGTTCCACAGCCGATCCGTCTCTCCCATCCTCTCGGACACAGGGAACCTGGTGGGTCTTCTGCCGGGCGCGTCGGTGGTGCGAGATCGGAAATTGACGAAGGGCCGCAGGGATATTAGAATCCCAGGCAGACTGGACCCGAGGCCAGAGAAGCGAGAGAGGGTCGTGGCTTACGTGGAGCAGCTGGCAATCGGCTCCACGGGCATCAGGTCAGGTGCCAAGGGCCTGGAGGGGTGATGGTCGATCACACAGCTGCTGCGTTCACCGACGAGCTGACGAAGCTGGCGCTGAAGCCGGCTCATGGTATCGGAGAGCAGGTTGGCCAGTCCATCCAGGAGGCCGGTCAGCGGGTCGGAGGTGCCCCGGGACGGGCCATCTCCCTGGCCGGCAAGTACTGGAAGCCCATCGCCATCTCGGCCGGCTCCATCTACGCCTACCGGCAGGGCCAGAAGGTGATGCAACGGGCCCGGGAGCTGAGCGCCTACAACAAGGCCCTGTCCGCGCAGAGGAAGCAGGAGAGGGCACAGCGGAGGTGGGTGTGATGGGCTACTGGGGCTCCGTCTTCGAGAAGTTGAGTCAGCGGTCGGTCGATGTCACGAAGGGCTCCCCTCTCTACGACCTCGTGAAGAAGGAGCGCCAGCTCGGTCCTGCCACTGGCGACAACAGCGCTGGCCGTATCATGTACCTCCAGCTGAAGGCCAAGGGTGTCGTGCCAAACGATCCTCCCGTGACGGCGGAGCCGCTCTCTCGGTCCGTGGGCGGAGGCAGCTTCGGCGGCTACGATCCCGATGCCACGAAGACCTCGGCCGTGGCATTCACGGATGAGCTCCGGAAGATGGCGGCCGTGCCTGATACCCAGATGCAGCAGAAGCAGCTCAACGCCAACCGTCGGGTGGGCCGCTTCCTCGGCACCATCGATCATCAGAAGCTGTACGGTCCCGGCCCGAGCTACAAGATGCAGGCGGTGCTGCAGGGTGGCGGCCAGATCGACACCCCGGCATCGGTCAAGGGAGCCCTTTCTTGATCCATGGGTGGGCCGACTTCGAGAAGGTTGCTGCTGGGTCGCTGAAGAAGACCCAGCAGTTCGAGCTCAAGCAGTGGGAGAGGTGGAAGACCGGAGGCGAGAAGCCCGAGGACCTGAGACCTCTGCTGCGCTCCCTCAACCCCCTCGTCCAGAAGCGCATGTCCCAGTGGAAGAACCGGGTTCCGATTCCGCCGGCGGCGATGGAGGCCGAGTTCAAGAAGCACCTGCTGACTGGCCTGCGTACCTACAACCCGGACCGTGGGGCGCAGCTCAGTACTCACGTCTATCACCAGATGCGTCGGGCTGACCGCTGGATCAAGACCCACCAGAACTTCGGCTACATCCCCGAGGAGCGCGTCGACAAGATCGGGCAGTTCCGCCTGGCGGAGCATGAGACGCAGCAGGAGATCGGGAGGCCTCCAACGACAGACGAGCTCGCGCAGAGGCTGAAGTGGTCTCCCGCCCAGGTCAGCCGGATGCAGCGAGAGCTGCGGGCCGACATCCCCGCCTCCGGTTTCTCTACCGACCCGGCCGCCAACCTCCCCAGCAAGGAGCGCGAGGCCCTTCGGCTTGTGCAGTGGGAGCTCACTCCAGAGGAGAAGATCGTCTTCGAGCACAGCACGGGGATGAATGGGAAGGAGCTCCTCACGCCCGGGCAGATCGCACAGAAGCTCAAAATGTCGCCGTCGAAGGTGTCCAGGCTCCGCAACGCCTACAGCAAGAAGCTGTCGAGGCTCCTGTATGGCTGATGACGTACCCTACAGCGACATCCTGGACGACCTCGAGGAGGCGTTCAAAGAGATGAGTTCCCAGGAGAGGAAGCGGCTGGAGAGCGAGCGCGACTTCCTGAAGAAGGTCAGGGACGCCAGCGGGCTGTCGCAGTCGGCCGCCTCCAAGTTCAGCAGCCTCTTCATGGTGGACAAGGTCGAGCGGTTCTTCCAGGACACAACTCCCTCCTCCTACAGTTAGATTCTTGACCCTGACAGCATTTTTTCCTAGAGTGTTCGGCAGACCATGACACGGAGGTAGGAACATGGCAGATCCGAAGACCGATCAGCAGAGCGAACCCCAGAACACCGCGCCGGAGGCCCCTCCGGACAACCAGTCTCCCGAGCCGAACGCCCAGGCCCCGGGGCAGCCCCAGGTCGCCGCCGCGATGCAGCCGCCACCGCCGGAGCTGAACCCCACCCAGGCCGACTTCTACAAGCTCATGGCCGCCCGGATGAAGATGCAGCTCGCGGCCAACGCATTCTCGGAGCTGCAGCGCCAGGCCGGCGTCATCCGCAAGGAGATGGACGAGTCCCGGGAGAAGCTGACCGCCATCGAGAACGACCTGCAGGCCAAGCTGGAGAGCCCCATCCCGCTGCGGATCTACCAGCTCGACGAGAAGAACGAGAAGCTGTTCCTGGACCCCCAGATCCTGGGCCAGATGGGCGCCGCAGTTCCGGGGATGCAGCCGGGCGCGCCGCGCCCCAAGCCGACCCCGGTGCCGCCGGCAGCCAACGAGGGGTGACCCATGGCCTTCGTCTCCAGGGTGGCCGAGAGCTACGCCAACTCGAGCGAGTTCTACGCTGACGGCGTGAACGGGCTGCACGCCCTTCTGCTCGCCGCCGGGTGGACCGTCCACGACGAGCTGGACGCCACCCCGGGGTCGGAGGACCGGGTCTACCTCGCGCTCGGCGAGGACGGGACGGAGAAGCTCTACCTTCGGGTGACACACAACCTGATCGCAGAGCGGCTCTACTTCCGGGCCTACGGCTTCTGGGACGAGGTCAACCACACCGGCTACTTCGAGATCGGGGACGACGCGGGCGCGACGGCCATCCAGCTCGGCGTGACCATGACGGGCTGGATGGCCGTCGATCGTGACGGCATCATCCTCGTAGCCAAGGTGGGCTCGGACTACCACAAGTTCTTCGCCCGGCGGCTCGTCCGCAACGACCCCTACGGCCAGCGCGGGCGCACGACCCTCGCTGCCCAGAAGCCTGGCTACAACCAGGCCGGCGACAACAAGCTCTTCCTCGACTCCGCGGCAGCGTTCACCGAGTTCGGGCCTGGATACGTCTGGGTCGTCAACCAGAAGATCGACAGCGGTGTCAACGCCGAGCTCGTCGAGGTCCTTTCGGTGGATGCTGTCAACAGAGCATTCGTCCTCAACGCCGCCCTGGTCAACAGCTACGACTTCGGCGCCCTGGTCGCACAGAACCCCGTCCCGCTGGTGTTGGTGGGCGACTTGGCCGGCGTGCTCGAGGCCGCGGAGGCCTACAGCTTCTACGATCCGGGATCGTTCGGCTCGTCGGTGGTGACGATGCCCAATCTACTGGGTAGCATCCTGTCGGCCGCGGACGACTACGGAAACCTCCCCAGCAGCCCACTCGTCTTCTCCAGTGATGAACCCGGGCAGCGCAACGTGAAGGGCTCCAGCGGGGACTTCTTCGTGGAGGTGCCCTGGGCGTCGGTGTCTGATGAAGATACCGTCGAGCTGATGGGCAACAACTACGTCATCTTCCGGGAGCCCAGCAGGGCGTTCGCCCTCAAGGTGTCGTGATGGCCTCCTGGGCTGGATTCACCATCACCCCTCTTGTCAGCCTGGGGACGCCGGCGTACCTCGTCGGTGAGGGGATGTGCCTGCTCTACGTCCGGTTGTCGGACATGGAGGGCCGTCCGATCGTTGGACAGCGGATCTTGTTCTACGAGCCGCCCAACACGGCCATCGAGGGACCGATCGTAGAGATCGAGACCGGAGCTGACGGACGGGCCGAGGTGGAGCTGCTGCGTGGACGAGAGGTGGAGGTGGCGTTCCTCGGGACGTCGTTCATCCGCAGGATCATCGTTCCCGACCAGGAGGCGGCGGACATTCTCGAGGTGGCCAATCTGTCTGTCTTCGACGCCTTCGCCGTCGTGAAGCTCGATCCCATTCCGGCGATCCGAAGGAGCATCCCGTAATGGCGCTGCAGACCGTCAACGTCTTCGTCGAGGACAACCAGGTCATCCCACAGCCCATCGAGGATGTGACCGTCCGCGTCTTCATGATGGACGACGTCACCATCGTGACCGAGGGTCTGACGGACGCGGCGGGGCAGGTGTCGTTCACCCTGGACGATGTCAACCCGAGCTACTTGCTGCGGTACTACAAGTTCGGGGTGGCGATCCCGCAGCCGCAGCAGATCAATCTCACGGGGGCGGCGCCGTTCGACTTCGAGACTGTGGGGGAGAGGTTCACGCACCCGGTGGCCACCGACCCGTTGATGTGTCGCGTCAGCGGTTACCTGCGAGACCAGTTCGGCAACGCCGTCGACGGGCGCAGCATTACAGTGAGGCCTGTGAGAGACCCTGCTATCAGCGGACTCAACCCCTCGACTCCCATCGTTGGCGAGGACTACGTCACCACCGTGGACGACGGCTACGTCGTGTTCGACGTCTACAAGGACGGCCTCTACGATGTACTGGCGCCTGGGTGGATCGACGAGGTCCTCCGCTGTGAGGTACCGGCCGACAGGGACTGGATGGACATCGCCGACTTCCTCTTGCCCACCGCGGTGCTCGTTGAGTTCTCGGACACCCCACCTCTGGTCATCCCCATCAACGGGACGGGGACAGCGAACCCCATCGTGAAGCTGAGCAACGGCATGTGGCTCCACGAGTCCCAGGTGTACGACAGGGCTCTGGTCGAGTACTCTTCCTCCGACGATGGTGTGATGACGGTCGACATGCCCAGCAACCGGACGGGGGTCACACAGGTGGTCATGGCAGGGGTCGGACTGGGGGTCGCACAGCTCCAGGCCGAGATCGTGGAGCCGGAGCGCTTCTTCGCCAGGCGCGTGCCGGAGGCGCCGACCTCCTCGACACCTCTGGACGTGGTCGTGGTGTCGTGAGTGGCCTTCACGGACGAGCAGCTGCTTAGGGCAGCGGAGTCGGTTCTCTCACGGGCTCGAGGCAACTACCGAGATAGCAACGGACAGCTCAGCGACGAGGAGCGCTTCGAGAGAACGGTAGGCTCCCTCCTCCCCCTCTTCCTCGTCTACCCCAAGATGATCTATGCCCTGGCGGTGAGAGCTAGGAACAAGCTCTTGACCTCTACCAGAGACATCGCCAGCACCGTGGACGAGGTCATCCGGTCGATCCCCGACATGGGGAACAAGAAGACGGAGTTCGACGAGGATAGTCTTCGGAAGGCGGCAGAGACGGCAGCCAGGATGGACAGCACTGCCGGCGCCGGCAACGTCGACTTCAAGTCCCAGACGAGCGTGCTGTCCGGTCACCTGACTCGCTTCCTCAATGCAGCCAGGAAGTCCAACCGGGCCTCGAGTCCTGATGCGGCCGCGGCCGCGGTCACTGGCCCTCTTCCAGGAGTGGCAACCGACCTTGAGGTGCTCTTCGACGACCTCAACTACTTGCTGCGTGTTGGAGAACAGCTCGACTTCGTGGACGTCCGACAGCGAGCCGCGACGTACATCATCCAAAACATGAGACGCCTGTCGGAATCGGCCCTCGAGGCCGTCGAGGCGGAGGACGCGCAGGAGAGAACCGAGGACATCATCTCGGACGTGTTCGCTGTTCAGTCCGCCGCCTCCATGCTGTCCGGGTACGAGAGCCCCGACGAGAGGTACGTCAAGTCGCCTCCGGTGATCGCTGACACTCGCCAGAGGGTCAAGGCCGTGCCGAAGAACACCGACTACATCGCCAGGCCGGTGGGAGATGTGGAGCTCCCTCGCTTCGTGATCAAGAGCGGGGCTCCTTACTTCATCGAGAACCTGGCGCTGGGGGTGGACCACTACCTGCGCCTACGCTACGTCGACCGACAGTCTGGAGAGGACGTCACCGAGTCGTGCCTCGTCCCAGAGACGGAGCCCATCAACGGAGCATTCTTCGCCGACGGCCGCAAGATCGTGTCCGAACGAGACATCGATCCGAACACCATCCTCCCTGTGGGGCTCGTCCTTCTGGTCAGGGTCACGTTCGGAGCATCAGAGGTCACCGTCGTCCACAACGTGCCTGGAGGCATGACCGTGGACGCAGCTCTTCCTGGCATCGTTGTCGCGTTCGCATTCGCCGCCCACTGGCACCTCGGACTGGACACGTACCAGAGACCCGCCCTCGTTGCCTATCCCGGCATCGACAAGATCGAGATCGTGGACGACTACATCGACATGTCTGGCGTCCAGTACACGAACACAGCAGCCAGGTACTTCGGGTGGGAGTCCGGACAGAGGGATCGAAGGACCTACACGGCCGAGGAGCTCGCGTTCTGCATCAACTCCCAGATGACCAACTGGCAGGCGTCTGTGGGAGGCGGATGGGAGAACTACCGGCCCGAGCGGCAGTACTTCCTCGAGCAGGTCGTGGAGATAGATCCGACCGCCAGCCTGGAGCAGCTCGGGGAGTTCGCTCCAGAGGGTGGTGAGGTACAGGCGACGTTCGAGGGCTTCAGCGGAATCGTCAGGTTGAACAGACGCCTGCCCAACGAGGCCACCGGCTACATCCTGCGGGTCCTGGAGGGACCAGCTCTGGGAAGCTACCAGCTCCGAACACCGCTCGATGGAGGAGACAGTTCATTCCGGTGGACACTCCGCGATCGGTTCGGGGACAGCGACGCTCCTGCGGACACCGTGACTGTGAATGCAATCCTCGACTCTCAGCACGTCGTCATTGACCTGCAGGGAGATCACTCGCACCAGACGGAGGCGTTTGCCGAGTTCGATCCGGACGCACCACTCGAGGACCTGCTACCGATAGGGGACCAGTCCCTCTCCTATCGAGACGAGATCGAGTTCGTCGGCACCCGTCCGGACGCCAAGGGCGACTGGAGGTTCGACTTCGCTCGCGCTGGCGTGGAGAGGGGGGACGTCCTCAAGCTGCTGCCTAGATTCCTGGGTCAGACCGTGACGGTCGAGGGAAATCTCATCGACTCGGTGATCGACTCCGATAGATCCTGGGGGAACCTGCAGGACTCGGTGGGGACGGGCCGCAGGCTGAAGCTCAACACGAAGATTCCTGGAGTCTTCTTCGTCCCTCCGGACTCATGGGAGACGTCCGAGCTGATGGACGGCGAGATCCGCACCTACTTCCAGTACTGGGAGCGGGAAATGCTCTCCACGATGAGGCGCTTCAGGAACGAGTGGCTCAAGGGAATCTACCTCGTTCGGTGGTACCCTCTCCTCGACGCCGGCGCCCTCCCAGACGAGGTGGCCAACATCCTGGGCCGTATCCAATCCAGGAACGCCAAGGTGGTTCTGGCTCGAGACCTGGCCATGCTCGAGCTGAGCCTGGTTGGGGAGATCTCTGACGACGCCCTGCTGGCGTTGAGGAAGATGGGGATCGACATCTCCCTGCCGGAGGCTTCCACCCCACTCGTGGACGTGCTCAACGCCTACGCCCCGAACATGGAGGGTTCCGATGCAGCGTCGGCAGCAGCAGGAGCTCTCTCCACCCTGGAGGAAGCTGGCTACGACCGGGCCGCGGACTTGCTGTCGTCGTTGAAGCTGCCGGAGTTCCTCGCACTCGAGGAGCCGCAGGCGTCCTACGAGAGGAACATGCAGAACGCCGCCCTCCGCGTGATGGGGCACATCCCTTACACGGAGGACTCACTCGCAGAGCCAGACACCAGGACGAGTCTGGACGTCAGCGAGGATCAGAGCACCGAGGGCGACGAGGTAGAGGTGTAGGATGGCAGACCCATCTGCTCCCAGCACTGACACTCCCAAGAACCTGGATGAGCTCGCTCTCCAGAAGAGAGCCCAGGAGCTGCGTGTCCGCCTCTTCGACATCTTGGAGTTCACCAGGAGCACGCAGCTGCGGAACCGGGTGGCAGCTCTCACCTTCGGGGACATGATCCAGGAGGCTATCGAGGCCATCGACTCCGACGAGCGTCCTGATGATGCAGAGAGGCTGCCCTTCGAGGTCCAGACTCCAGGAAAGTTGCAAGATCTGTCCGAGCTTGAGAGTATTGCGGACGAGACGTTCAAGGGAGTCAGGGCGTTGCTGAAGGATCCGCTGTACGGCGACCTCGAGAAGGATGATGACATCACCGTCCAGGAGGGCGGTGAATTCTCTGCGGGCTTCACCAGTGAGGAGGGCTGATGGACATCCAGTTCGTCCAGTACCTCGACCTGCTGCCGTTCAAGCAGGTGATCGCTCTGCCCAACGCGCCGGTACCTACGCTGGACGTCTACGGCAACGACTTCTCCTCGGTGTCCACTGTCTACGTCAACGGGATCGAGTCTCCCTCGGTTGTGGCGGTCAGCAAGAGCCGTCTATGGGTGCAGGTACCTGACTCGATGCGCGGGTCGAAGATCTCCGACCTGGCGGTCTACAGCAACGGGGTCATCGCCACGGAGAGGTCGAAGATCGTCTACAGCCTACGAGGCAGGAAGTCCACCCGAGGCATCACGAAGCTCATCCAGTACTTCGTGAAGCTGCTCGTCCAGAAGAAGGGCCGAGACGTCTACGACGGGGGAGTGGGTGGAGGCCTGAACGCCATGATCGGCAGGCCGATACAGCACAATGCCAGGAACCGATTCGAGAGCGTGCTCTTCGGCCAGATCAACAGCGTGGCGGCCTACATCAGGGGTGTCCAGCAGAGCAACGGGCGTGTGCCCTTGGACGAGCGGCTGCTCGCTGCTACTATCCAAGGCATCGGCTACTCCCCGGATACAGGGAGCGCCAGTGCCCGGGTGTTGATACGAAGCGAGGCCGGGGGAGCGGGTCTCGCCGGGCTGACGACGGAGGCCTAGATGACTGAGGATCAGCTCCGCGAGTTCATCGAGGAGAGACTGAGGGAGTACGACCCTCTCATCGATCTCACACCGGGCTCGGATGCCCAGTCCGAGATCGTAGAGCCGCTGATGCAGCGGGTCGGCCTCGAGTTCCAGAACACCGACTTCCGGCTGTTTGCCCAGGACCGCCTCTTCCAGGACCTCCGCATCTCGACGACCGAGAATGACGGCATCGACGATACCCTCATCAAGCCGACGACGCTGCTCCTCGAGCCCGTGAAGCGCGCCATCGCCTCCGTCCGTGGAAGCCAGAGCATCCGCTATCCGGACAGCCTCAGCGAGGAGGAGGCCGACGCCATCCTGGCCAACTGGTTCTCCGCCAGGCGCCCGGGCGACTACGCGACTGGTATCGGCCGGATGCTCTTCACCATCCCCACGGCCCTGTCCGTGACGCCCAGCACCAGGTTCCTCTCGACGACGGGCCTGGTTTTCTACCCGACCGAGACACAGAGCATCACCACCGAGCAGATGCTGCTCCAGAAGTCCGGAGGGTACTACTACTTCGACGTCGTACTGCAGGCGGAATCACCGGGCGAGGAGTACACCCTCGAGCCCGGGGAGCTCGTCGCAGTAGAAGGAATCGGCACCACCGTCCAGGTCACCAACCTCCGTCGCTTCTCTGCCGGGCTCGATCGGGAGACCAACGAGGAGTTCACCCAGCGCGCAGAGGACAGCCTCACCGAGAGATCGCTGACGAGCTCCCGTGGCAACCGGGCGAGGCTCGGGGAGACCTTCGACGACATCGTGAGCATGGAGCTCGTCGGCTACGGCGACCCGGAGATGCAGAGAGACATCCTCACAGGAAAGGGTAACGGGGACGTCTTCGCGTCCGGGAAGTGCTTGATGGTCCGGCAGTACATGCTGGCATTTGACGGCTACGAAGACCGAGGAGAGGATGGTCAGACTCGGCCGGAGGTGGGCGACGAGGTCATCCTGAACTACTCCGTTCCGTGGCACGTTGGTCAGCCTGGACAACCGCCCTCGGCGGTCGATTGGACCAAGAAGCACGAGCGCTTCTACATCACCAAGATCCTCTTCAGCTCGCTGGACTCGGGCTTCACTGGATGGCGCGGCATTTTCCTCTACGAGCTCGACCACGTTCCGGTCGTCCTCGACCCGCCGGCGATGTCATTCACGCCGTGGCTCTCGAACATCTTCCTGGCGACGTTCGCCCACTTCAAGGAGGGGACGATCACCATCTCGGGGATGCCTGGTGGGATCAGGAACCCCAACACCGTGGACGGACGACTCCGGGTTCTGGCCAACCAGATCCATGTCGGCGGCCACCACGATGTCTACCTGCGCTCGGCGACGTCGGCCGCGGACTCCCTCGTGCTCGACAACCTCACCGACAACCTTCCGCTCGTTTCCGGTGACCACCTGCGCACCTTCGGCGGAACAGACCTGGCCAACGTGGTCGAGGGGTGGGTCAACGGTGAGGAGGTGAACTGGATCCGTATCGGCGTGCTCCCGGGCATGACTCTCGTCATCGAGAACGGCCTGGACGCCGGCTCCTACAAGGTGCTCGGAGTTCGCCCCGACTCGCTCATCATCGACACCGAGCTGACCGCGGTAGCGTCGGGGCTTCGGTACCGGGTCCTCGACGAGGTGAACGTCGACCTCATCAACCCGAGGAACATCAAGTTCCCTAAGGAGGGGACTCCTCCCAACGACCTGTCGACCACTGCAGGCTCGGATCAGCTGGTCCTCGGCACCGACCTCTTCGAGCACGGCGTCGAGGTGGGGGACATCATCGAGATCGAGTCTGGCGCCGATGCAGGCAGCTTCACCATCCAGCGCTTCGACGAGACCCTTGGTGGTCGCGGTCCTGTGGTCGAAAGGGATCTGACGGCCACGTCCTCCAACCTCGGCTACACCGTCTACAGCAGCCAGGATGGAATCCAGCTTCCGCTCATCCGAGTCAAGTCCATCGAGGTACTCGACTCCTCGCAGCAGCCGTCCGGCACGACGGTACCCTATGCGCTGCCGGTGATGTGCAAGAACACCTGCTGCTACACCGGCTCCGAGCACCTCTGCGACGGTATGAACGGCTTCGTGATGCCCGACCTGCAGGCCATCGAGCCCAACCCTGACTACAGCGAGTACGAGGGCTGCTACGAGCAACACCTCCTCGTGTCGGAGATGGTCAGCGGGGTGGAGATCGACCAGACGTGGTACGAGCTGGGAAGCATCTGCCCCGAGGTCGATCCCCCTCCGGACTGCATCCCGTCTGCGCTCTGGGACACGGCCAGAAGGCACTGGGCGAAGCTCTTCGGAGATGAGGGAGCGTGGGAAGCTCTCGGCCTGCCGGAGAACCCCGACGACTGGGTGCTGGACGCTCCGTCGTTCATGTGGGACATCGCTGTCTCCGGTGGAGCGGTACCTGAGCGGGTGCCGTTCATCGAGGTGCTCTTCCAGATGGCCGGCGGAGCCATTCTCTTCTACTCCAACGACATGGTCCTCGAGAATCCTGACCTGCTCGGAGAGGACGCTCTGCTGTGGAGCTGGCTGAACAAGGAGCAGGACTTCCTGTACGGCGAGCCCTACGAGGCCCTCGGACCGTTCCGCGTGAGGCGCTGGTACAGCGAAGGCTGTCGGGAGTGCGACGGGCACATCATCTGCATCTGCCTCGACTACAACACGCAGTTCGAGATCTGTCTGCCCTCCGCGCTCTTCGACGGATGCAACAACGTCTTCGTCGGCCTGCCGGACATCAACATCGGAGAGCTGCTCGACCACCTCGAGGAGGTCGTGTACCAGCACCGCCTGACCTCGCAGCACCAGGAGACGTTCGACGAGTACGACTACGATTACGGAGAGATCGAGGGCAGCTACGATCCCGGCAGCTACGACGAGACTCCCATTCAGCTCCAGGAGGTCATCCGTGACCTAATCAAGCCCCCATGCCTCTGCGAGTCGGAACCCGGGGACATCCTCACGCTCAACTCCGGTCCGAACTCGGGGAACTACGTCATCAGCGAGATCCACACCATCTCGCTCGATGGCTCTCTCGTGCTCGAGGAGGGAGACGACGAGCGTCTGCAGCAGATCCTGAACAACGACAACGTCTTCTACGACGCCATCCGAGGCATCTCCTATCACACGTTCCCCATCGACATCTGTCTGGCCAAGATCGAGGGGCAGTTCCCCTCTCCTGTGGGTGACTGGCTCAACAACCTCTACTCCGAGCCCGTGACGATGCAGGACTTGGTGGGCGACTACTACAGCTACCTGCTGGCGTTCCTGTCGAACATCCTGGGTCTGGCCTACGACCCGGAGAACCCAGGGAACTCCGCGCTCGGGCAGTGGTGGGACGCCTACCGCGAGGTCGACCTCCGTGAGGTCACCATCAACATCCTCCGAGAGTTCGGCGTCGACATGGGGTCGGTCAACGACCTCCGCATCCCACTGAAGTGGGGCTGTGACCACGAGGGGCTTCTCGAGAAGCTCTTCCCGACCCAGCACTTCGACACCTGGGAGGAGTGGTTCGACGAGATCGAGAAGTCCTACCACATCGACAAGGAGACGATCGCTCTGCTCGTGGTGATGTTGCGTAGGATGAACGCATTCGGCGTCGCCGGTCTGTGGGACTTCGTGTCCGAGAACGCCGGCGAGTTCGAGTTCGACCTGGAGGCGTGGAGCAACCGCTGGGAGGGCCTCGGCTTCGACGCGGACGCCCTCATCTACGGAGGGGGCCTGCAGTTCTCTCCTCTCGTCGATCTCTTCAACATGATCGTCCAGGTTGTCTTGAGCGGCTTCATCGAGCCAGGTAGCAGCCTCGCCATCGTCTTCTACATCCTCCTCGCGATCTTCGGGAACTTCCTCTACGCGATGCTGTACATCCCGTTCGCTACCATCTGGAGCATCGCGGTCGAAGGCAACCCAGATCTGATGCCGGAGAAGATGGTCATCAACCTGGAGAGCGTGTGGCAGTTCATCAGGGAGCTGCTGTTCACCCCCTACTCGGTTGGGAAGCCCATCTGCGACAACCACATTCGGGCCTACTTCATGGAGCCCACGACCGTGGAGTTCGACGCAGGTCTGGGCGCCTGCGACTCGGCCGTGCCGCTCGTGCCCTCGATGTTCGCCACCAGGATCGGCGAGACGGAGATGCTCTTCTCGGCCTCTTCGGACGTCGCTCCCTACGACATCATGCCCTACAACGAGGGCAGCGTGGTTGCGGACCTGGACCTCCCGCGAGACATCGCAGTCCTCGACCCCGCAGTCCCCTCGCACCGAGACAAGATGGTGTTCACCGACCCGTCTCTCGGGGCTCCCATCTCCAACGGTATTGAGCCAGGTCGAGACGAGCTCGAGCTCTTCGAGCAGCGCTTCATCCTCCCGGCCCCGGAGCCGAGTAAGGTGAGTGGCATCGTCATCGCCAACAAGGAGATGGTGCCCGGGCTGATCACCACCGAGGGCTCTCCCTACGTGGAGATCCCCGACACCGCGGTGTACGGCTGGTCTTCCAACCACGTAGGAGACATGATCTTCATCGAGCGCGGGGACGACGAGGGAGGGTACCGGATCATCCGGATGGTCAACGGGAAGAAGGTCGAGCTCGACCGGCCTCTCACCTACTCCACGATGGGCATCCTCAAGGAGGGATACCGGGCGACGTTCAACTTCCAGGTCGACGGCACGTTCGAGGACCCGGATGCCGAGTTCGAGGACTCGGACGAGGGCCGCTACATCACCATCTACGGATGCCCGCTGACGACCCACAACGGCTCCTACCGTATCAAGCAGCGGTTGAGCCTCACCTCGGTGGAACTCGACGTCTCCGGCGCCACCTACTTCACAGGAGAGGTACAGGCCATCGGTCAGTGGGTGATGACCAACGCTCCGGACGATACCCCCGAGATCTACTCCGACAACAGCGGTCGCGAGCAGGTGGGCGTCGTGCCTTTCCGCCAGTACTTCGGTGAGCCCACCATCTTCCAGGTCGTAGGCATCAGCACGTCGCTCTCGTCCGACGGCTACATCCGCGTCGACGCCCCTGGACTGATGAAGGGGATGCAGCGCTACCCACAGGACGGCTACATGCAGCCGTTCAGGATCGTGCGCCCAGGCGTCCAGCGATTCACCTCGACCCAGATGGCTGACAACATCGAGGACGGTCTCTACTTCGTCGATGTGAAGGTTCGCTCGCTCGGCGCCGGCGACCAGTACAACCTGCCGGAGGGCACCAGGTTCTGGGCCGTCTTCGGTAGCTACAAGAGCGATGGCTACCGCTACGTCGTGGAGGACACCGTCTACTCCTACTCCCCGGAGGAGCGTGTCGGGCTCATCTTCAGTCCCCGGATCCTACCTGTGGGATCTCCGGACAAACCGGAGTCCATGATCCAGCTCGTCGGACAGAACATCCAGGTGAACTACGAACACAGCCCGACCGTGCTCAACGTCCACCAGTTCATCAACAGCCGTGAGGACCGGCCGCTGGACGCCAACCCGATGGCCCGTCACTACCTTCCAGCTTGGGTCTACGTGTTCATGTACTACCAGGGTGGGGGAGAGCCCCCGGACCTGGCCGACGAGATCATCGAGTACATCAAGACCCTCGGGCCGCTCGACGCGCTCCAGGTGGACAATGTGGAGAAGTTCGTCAAGAACTCCGGGGCCACCTACATCCAGCACCCCATCGTCCTGCGCGCCGCGATCCTCGACATGCGCAGGAACTGGATCGTCATCGAGTCGGACAACTTCCTTCGTAGCACGGCAGAGGACCCCGAGTTCCTGGGCACCGACCGGCTCACCTACTTCAACCCGGGCGACAACACGAGCCGACTGACGGAGATTCCTCCGGGGCCGCAGGTTCGCCTCGAGCGTGTGCTGGTGGGTCCGCTACTGCGCTAGTCGTTCTTCACGAACAAGTCGACCACGGTGGGTATCGGTCTGTAGGACTCGCCGACCTCGACCCGGATCTCGGTGTCCGGGTCGAAGAGGCACTTGCACTGGGTGCAGTGGAGCAAGCATTTCGGGGTGAGCCGGCCGGGGATGAACGGCTGCTTCTCATCCAGCACGGTGTAGCAGGGGGCTCCGCACTCGGGACAGACCTTCGAGGCGTAGTAGGCCTCGTCCTCGGCTACCTTCTCGGCCAGGACGCTCTTGTGTCCCTCGAGCAGCCGCCTGATCTCGTCCGGGTCTGCTGGCTGGAACTCCATGAGGCTCTCGTTTCTTGACCGATGCTGCCTGCTTTTATACTATGTGACAGCAATCCAGGGCAAGTTCGGAGGAACGATGACCCTCCACATCGTGAATCGGCTGCCGCACCCCGATCAGGAGGATGTGCAGCTGGCGCGACCCATCAGGTTCGGACTGCGGGAAGACACGAGCTACGTCGCGCTCTCCTCCGTACAGGCCAACGCCGCCTACGGGCGCGCCGTGTGGCTCGATGACGAGGACCTGCCGGAGGACCTCTTCGACCCCGGGCTCCTGCCGGTCAGGGTGGAGTACCTGGGCTTCGACGACACCATCGGGGACCCCACGCACCTCAACCCGCCACTCGTCCCGGCCGTCCAGGGTGCCTCCCCTGCGAGGTACATCGAGTTCTTGCGGCCGGTGGATGGAGGGCACGACCGGGACTCGTTCTACTACACGAGCTACGAGCTCCTACCGGGCCGGCTGGCGATGGTCGACTTCCGGGTGGATCTCCCGGTCTTCCACACGCCCAACACGGCGCCCGTCGCACCTGTCCCATACCTCCCTACCGAGATGGACTTCACCGGCTTCGTGGCCGGGACGGTGTACGGCCCCACGAGACAGGCCCTCTTCGTATTCTTCTTGCACGACGGGATCCAGGGCCTTATCCGGATCGCCGGTCCGGCCATCGGCGGTGTGCGATCACCGGACGTGACGCTGGCCACGGTACCCTGGGTACCTGGCACACCCTACTCACTGAAGTTCGTCTGGAGTCCTGATCGGGGCCAGGTCCAAGTCCTCGCCGACAACACCGGGGACTGGACTGACGCGCAGGACGAGCTCCTGGCCGAGATCAACATGGAGGACATCAACGAGCTGCTGCCCGGCATCGTCTTCGGCCGTCAGAGATACTACGAGGGCGTCGAGAGCTGCACCGCGGTGGTAGGGCTGGACGGCTACCTACAGAATGATGAGGCCAAGGTCTACCTCTTCGGGCCCCAGTCCGCTGGCGCCGACCTCATCAAGGACGGCTCGCCTACGGGTGGGGTCAGTGTCTACTCGACCGGGGACAGCGCGCTGCTGCTGGACGTGGGCAACCTGCCAGACGAGCAGGACTCTCCATGGTTCCGACCCGACCCAGGCATCTACCCCCCGTTCCCGGACTCCTACACGTTCGGGACGACCGAGGTGGATGAAGATGCCCTCAAGCTGAGCAAGGAGGGGGAGGTCTTCAACAACTACTTTCGGCACGAGCCATCTCTGGCCAGCCTGCTGGATGCCTACGGGATGGTCGAGCTTCAGGCGAAGATCGACACCACCTCCAGGTACGCCGTAGGCGCCGATGGTGTGGGAGCGCGTCTCGACTTCCTGGATGCGTCCCTGCAGCTCGGGGTGCTGGCCGACGCGAACGTGGGTCTCTTCGCTGGAGGCAACCCGGCCAACAGCTTGGACTACCACGTCGACACGGCGAACCCGGTGGACCTCGAGGACTACCATCTGCTGCGTCTGCTGATGAACAAGGACCGCCACCTCGTAGAGCTCTACATCGACAACGAGGATACCCCGAGGGTGTCGGTACCGCAGCTCCTCGCCAACTTCGCCACCCCGGTTCTCGGGTGGCCTCCTGTGGTGATGTTCGGGTTCAGTCACGACTTCGACGTCACGAGCGACTTCTACGTGCAGCACCTTCAGTACTCCCTGCACATGGAGGCCTACGAAGCCATCGACGGTCTTCTGGCGACTGCAGCGCCGACACCGTGGCTGACACACCAGCACCCAGGGACGGCCACGGTGTCGATCACGGCCGATAACCGACTCCTCATCGACGACCCGACCTACTCGCTGGCAGCCTCCGGATACTTCGCTCACCACCGGCCGTTCCCGGCCGCGGCCATCATCCCCTACTGGGGGGCCGACTTCAGGATGCGCATCACCGAGTGGAGGACACCGGAGGGCAAGGTGAACTCGGCCAGCTCGTGGGGAGGGGCCGGCATCGCTCTCTTCGATGGTACCAGATGGCTCTACCTGACGTTCGTGAGTAGCCGGGGAGAGAAGTTCCTCGTGGTCCCAGGTGAGGACATCGACGGAGACATCGAGGATGCCGTGGCCCAGAACTCTGCCGGTCGGGCCATCTCGGCCGCTGTGGACTGGTCGATGGAGCACGACTACCGAGTGGCCAAGGAGGGGACCAAGGTCCTCGTGTACGTCGACGACATGGTGACCCCTGTGCTCGAGCTCGACTCGCCACAGCTCCCGCTTACCTCCCTCTTCGGGTGGGCTGGGGTCGCCTCGTCGTTCTTCGGCTCGATCGCTCCTGCTGTGGCCTCCAAGTCCGAGTGGCGCTACTTCCGAGTCTTCTCTTCCCGTGGCTACGACTTCGCCCTCGACCAGGGTGACGTCTACACCGAGGAGTTGAAGGACGCCATCTACGATGGGTTCGGCAACGTCACCCTCGAGGCGGAGAGCGTCTGATGCCCCCGAGGTACAACTTCTACGGGTACCGCGTCGCTCCCAGGAACGAGAAGCCTGTCGCCCTCATCTCCCCCGAGGACGAGCAGACCAACTCGCTCGGCTCGATCATCAAGCTCGACGGACGCAGGAGCTACGATCCAGAGGGGGCGACCATCACCTATCGCTGGTCGCTCACCAAGATCCCTCTGGGGAGCAAGGTGACCGACTCCGATCTCATCTACCTCGAGGACGACTTCTCGGTCGTCACGTTCCTCCCGGACCGCATCGGAGCCTACGAGCTGCAGCTCATCGTCAACGACGGTGTGCAGGACAGCGACCCGGCCCTGTCCGTGGTCAACATCCAGCTCAGCTTGGTTCCGCTGTGCAACCCGACGGCTCCCGACGCGAGCTGGATTTGGGGCACGCTGTCCGACTTCTGGTCGTTCGTGGCAGACCGGGAGTGGGTGGAGGATGTCTGGTCCGCACTCATCCAGATCGTCGGATCGGAGGTCCTGCGCCTCTATCAGCTCGACTACAACAAGTCCATCCGAGACATCCAGGACTACGTGCGCCGGCGGTGGCTGCCCTATTCTGCGCGATGGGACTTCGAGGACGACGAGTACCCCTACCTAGTCATCGGGAATCAGGACTACGGGGTCGATGCTGCCACCGGCTCTCTCGGCCTCATTGGCACTGGCGCGCTCATCGGCAACCGTGAGATCTTGATGGTCGAGGGCGCCGCTAGTCCCAAGTACGTGGGCTCCAACGTCGACATCATGAGCAGCGCGAGCTCTCCTGGCAACGTGGGGACCTACGAGATCACCGGCATCGGCCCTTCGAGCCAGACCTACGTTCTGTCGGCCCTCACCCCCCTACCTTCCATCGCCGACGAGGTGCTCCTCGAGGCGTTCAATGCCGCGACGACGGCTGGTTCTACGGAGGTGTCGATCCCGGGGGCGGCTCTTCTGTCCCTGTCCCCCACACCGGAACCAGGAGACGTCCTCAAGGTCTTCTCCGGGGCCGATGCCGGCTACTACCGCATCGACACGCTCACCGACGACGCCGTCTTCCTCACCCAGAGGATGAAGGCGACCGCCGCGGCGTTGCACATCCAGATCCTGAACTCTGTGGACCTCGAGATCGGCGCCGTCAACGAGGGGGACTTCACCGACACCATCAGCGTGCCCCTGGCCACCGACCCGGACGACATCACCGACCTCGGACTGGCTGACTTCACAACACTCAACACCTCGGAGATCTCCGGAATCGCAACCATCATCGGAGCCAGGGAGGTGTTGGTACCAGATCACCTCGTCTTCGACGATGCTCCTGGACGCACTCTGGTCGTCAGGTCTGGGACGAATCGAGGTGAGTACACCATCTCGGGCATCAACGCGACACGGACCGGCTACCTGTGCACGTCGGCCAACTTCACGGGGGAGTTCCCGCAGACGGCCGTCAGCATCACCATCCGCGGAGTCCGAGCTTCTGCCGGCCGGATTATCGTCATCGGCAACAGGGCCTATACTATCTCCCGTGTGTACAACGAGACGGCCCGGATGGAGCCACGGACCGTAGCAGTCATCAGCCAGAAGTCCCTCGCCCCGAGTCTTCAGGGAAGGGCGTGGAGGATCCCGGCCACTCTGGTCACGCAATCCAACCTCGAGGACCTCGGTGTTCGCGCCGGCGACCAGCTGATGCTCGAGATCACCAGGAGCGATACCCAGAAGACTGCCGAATATCCAGTGGCAGTCCTTGGGGTGGACGAGAACAGGCTCGGCTTCGAGATGAGCGTGGGCCCGTTCTCCGCATCCGAGCCAGGGTCTCCTACCGAAGAGGAGATCCTCAGCCTCGTAAGCCAGCTCGGGCTCGAAGGGGCCAACAAGAACCTCATCACCAACCAGTGGGAGTACTCCGACGAGGTTGCCGAGGTCGCGGGTACCATCCAGAGCGAGGGATTCGCCAACAAGTTCTTCAACGTCCCGATCTCGGAGACGACCATCGTCGATCTGGGCCTCTTCACCGTCTCGATCAAGCCCACATACATCATCCGCAACTCGCTCATCCCAGTTGACACCGAAGTGGCGTCCATTCCCTGCCTCTGCGAGTTCATTCAGGACCCAGAGCTGACGGACGACCAGGTTCCCAGCCAGGTGTTGATGAATGGGGAGGTGGAGGAGCTGGGATTCTTCCCGGTCTGCTTGCGCGAGAACGCCGACTACGTTCTCGAGTCGGACTCGGAGATCTACGGCTCGGACGCGACCATCGTGGCGGGCAGCTCGTCGATTTATCTGCCCAGATCCGACCTATTTGGGCGACGTGTCGAGGTCGGCGACACTATTATCGTCACCGACAGTGTTGCGGCAGGCGATTACAGCATCGTCGAGGTGGTGGATGAAGAGAATGCCATCATCTACCCGACGCCGATCGCTTCCGATGACGACGCCAGATACGTGATCGTGCGTCGAGTGCCCGGCAGGTTCCTGCGATTCTACGGATACTACACGCCCAGGATGCCCGCTCCGGACCGTCTGTGGGCCGAGAACACGTTCTTCGACAACGGACAGGCCATCGAGGACAACTTCGGCTACATGGTCGGTCTCAGCAGGCAGGATCTGCTCGACATCGGGTCCGAACTCTCCTACAAGTCCGCCGTCTCGGGCCTGATGTACTCGTGGGCTCACGGTCCCACGCTCAAGAACGTCGAGCTGGGCGCGCAGATCCTCCTTGGCTTCCCCTACGCCGACACGGACGGCTACATCACCGAGATCCGAAACGACTACCAGACCGACGAAGATGGATTCCCCATCCTCGGGCGAATGCTCTTCGACGAAGTGCGAGATGGAGAGCGTACCGGCATCATCAGGGCGTTCTTCTACCCCCCGCACGTCACCGAGACGGACCCCGACACCGGGCAGCTCATCGACATCACGGATCCGTTGACCACCGGGCTCGCCGACAATCCGGATACCGGCCAGACCTGGGCCGAAGGAGACTTCGTTCCTCAGTACTCGGTGCTCACCAAGGGCGTGCGCGTCAGGGACTACGTGGATGAGCCGGACTGGTTCGTCATGGGCGGCGTCAGCCTCATCTCCGAGGTCGAGAAGTTCCACTCGTTCCAGATCCTGACGAATGCAAGCCTCGTCGACACCAACGACACCAGCTTCGTCTACGAGTTCGCTCGCGCCATCAAGCCGGTGTGGACGAAGCTCGTCTTCGTCGTGTCGAAATGGTTCCGGGACGACGTCATCGTCGAGGACGACTTCAGCCTCAACGTCCCCTACATGCTGTACGACACGCCGGGCTTCGGAATCGAGGCCTGCATCCGCGAGGACAACTTCAACGAGGCGTCCTTGCTGAACGCCCCGCTCGAGAGCGACACCCTTCGGACAATCACACTGGAGATCGGTAGCGACCTGCGCACCACCAACGGCAGTCCAGTCGTCCAGATCTCCCAGGGAGTCGTCTACCCGCTCCCGTTCGCCAAGCACGGCGCTCCGACGATGTTCCCTGGCGACATCCTCTACATCCTGGAGGGTCCGAACACAGGGAAGTACGTCATCGACGACATCCCCGTGGACCTGTCCAACGATACCGACATCGAGCTCTACACGACCCCGGAGTACTTCACCGGACGCAACCCCCTCAACTTCGAGACACTGGAGAACCAGCGCTACCAGGTGATGCGGAGGGTGAGCTACACGCCTGTGGAGTTCACCGCGGTCAGCTGCGTGCTCAACTCTCCCATCGTGACCCTCGATCTGTGGTCCAACCTGCCGTTCGCTCCTGCCCCGGTGCCGATTCCGGCCCCAGACCTCTTCCAGGCCGGTGTGATGGCCGACGACGTGCTCCTCATCGGGTATCCGGGTATTGGTCCGTCTCTGAACCAGGGCCGATACCGCATCAAGAGCATCAGCAGCAGCGGATCCTGGCCGATTCCGGGCGGCAACTTCCAGCAGGACGTGCTCGAGGTGGAGCCGTTGGACTGGCCTCCGAATCCTCCATGGTGGACGGGCACTGGGATGGTGGCCAACAGCGGAGGAGCTCCTGGAACGGCCGAGTTCGCTCGGATCGTCCGTGAGTCGCTGCTTGCCAACCCCATTGAGATCCTCGGAGCGTCCCCGGCGGTGTCTGCGGCCGGGAGATACCTCACCTACGGCACCGACAGGCTCGCCCAGAGCGTCATCAGGCCTGGGGACGAGTTCTGGCAGTTCTACAACAACCCCGTGGTGGACGATCGGGCCGTGATGGGGCTCCGATTCAGAGTCCTGGACGTGGATTTCACGACGGGGCGCATCTACGTGTCTCCTCCGCCCACCCTGGCCGACGAAGGGTCGCCTCCGGAGCTCGTTCTGGTGCGTCCCAACAAGCGGTGGCTCAACGGGAGGTGGTGGTTCTACACCTACCCCGTGGATAGGCACGAGTACCAGTACTTCTCCTCGGATCTGGCGGCATCGAAGGTGCTTCGAGACCTTCCCGAGGACGTCATCGAGGTCTCCATCCAAGGAACGACCTTGAGCATCGTCAACGGGAGTGATACGGTCTCCTTGGTTGGCCAGAATGTGAACGATCTCAACATCAATGCGGGCGACTGGCTGGACATCTTGAGCGGAGTGGCAGAGAATGGGTCCAGCATCGTGGTCATCGAGGTCGCTCCGGGAGCTGTGGTGACGGACTTGAGGGTGAGCCGCAACCTGACGGGGACGGAGGCTCCCTTGGACTATCGAATTCGGCGGGTGAAGCGATGAGATTCTCGGATCCAGTCACTGTCGAGTGCAACTTCAGGATGTTCGCCACTGAGCGAGGAAAGATCGTCCGAGGGTCGCTCCGAGAGGGGCACAACGTCTGGACCGTGACCGGCCGCACCTATCTCGCGCAGTCGATCGCCTACAGCGACTACGCCGCGCTCACCCCCATCCGTAGCGACAAGGTCTTCTACATGGGTCTGGGCTCCGGAGCGCAGCCGGAGGTGGCCTCCGTCGAGGCTCTGGCAAACCCCGTCCCCTACCTCACCAACCAGTACATGAAGCCGATCCAGTCGGCCGAGTTCCCCACGGACCCGATCACCTCGGTGGCGTTCAACACCGAGTTCCTCGAGGGTGAGATCAGCATCGGCGCCGGCGCCTCGGTCGAGCTGCGAGAGGCCGGCCTCTACACCGAGAACGAGTCGGGTCACGTCTCCGACGGGCTCGGCGCCCCGGTCGCGTACAAGAACTTCGAGCCGCTGGTGAAGACCACGCAGTTCCGACTGCAGGTGCGGTGGGAGATCAGATTCCGATGAGAGACTACACCGTCCTTCGTCGACCGATGCTCACGGGGAGGACTCCCACCCCGCGAGAAGGTACCCCCTACATCCAGGGCTCGAGGACATTCGCCCAGATTGGGGATCCCGTCTTCAGTCTGCTGGACACGACCGGCGGCCTGGTCTGGAAGCTGCGGGTGGCGGCATGGAACCCGTTTGGTGCCGACCTCGATGTGACGGTGACCATCACCTCGGACCTCATCACGGACGTCGTCGACGACATCAACGGCTCGGCGCTGAACACGGTCCTCACCGCCAGGATGGCAGGCCGCTCGGTCGCCCTCGAGCACAAGTACGCCGACGACCGATCCTACATCTGGGTGCGCAAGCCAACCCTCACGCCCCCTCTCGACAGGGACGCTGCGTACCCTCTAGGGTTCGGAGTGGAGGACGACCCGTTCGCCTACGTGGCCGGTGGGGACGTCCGCTTCAGCTTCGGTGAGATCGACGACACAGGTCAGTACCGGGTGACTGGCCCAGGCACGGCGGCCCACGACTTCGGGTCGGACTGGACCGCGGTCGGCTTCAACCGCCAGGTCGACCTCCTGTCTCGGGAGCTCGACCGCCAGGATGCTCGAGGACGCCGACACGTCGGCCACGACAGCCTCATCCCGGTCAACTTCGCCGGGTACCCCCACACCATCAAGCAGGTGACGGGCGCCGACCCGCTCTGGTATCGCTCCTCGAGGCCGCTGGGGTGGTACTACGCCGTCGAGATCGATCCGACCGAGTTCGTGTTCCTGTACGACAAGCCGAACTACGCGGTCGACCCCGTGGACGACTGGATGGAGCTCCTCCACGAGAGGTATGCCATCCTCGACCAGTGGGGCAACGAGATCCTGGGCTACACCGGCAACGCCTGCAGCGTCATCGCAGTCACCCGGGGCGATCCGGACGTGGGCATCAACCCGGACTTCATCAACGCCTCCTGGCAGGCGGACACGGATGGTGCCGGGGCCGCCGGCGTGCGCTGGCAGGCCGATGGAGGCACCAACCTCCTCGGCGTGACTACCGTCAAGGAGATCGACGCCGCCGGTACCACAGCCGCGACCATCGGAGACATCTACTACGGGACCGCCATCCGCGTGGTGGACGGATCCGGAGACCCCATCGACCTCGCGGGCTACATCGAGCCGGGAGATGTCGCCACCATCACCGGGCACCCCGACGATGCGCAGCCGTTCAACCACAATGGCAGCTACCTCGTCGAGCGCGTGGTCAAGGACCCGCTGCTGGACGTCAGCTCAGTGGTGTTCTTGCGGCCGACAGCTCCCCCGACAGGAGATCCGGAGGAGAGCCGCGGAGTACTCAACCACCGGACGGCCGGGGGATTCGGCAACGTCTCGTTCTACGCCGGCGGACACTTCTCGGACCATGTCTGGTTGATGATCGACCCGCCGATCCCTCCGTGGTACACGGACATCTACCTGCGCGTCGGTCTCCGGGGGGAGTCGTCCTACCCGAGCGAGGACAGCTATCTGACGGACGTCGAAGCCCAGGGCGCCACCGCGCTCGAGCAGCTCAACATCCTTCGGATGAAGGGCACCTGGGTGTCGACGACCCTGGACTGGCTCGCCGACCCGTTCACTGTGGGCCAGCCCGACCCAGGGATGCCGCCGTTCACCTACACCCCGCCCACGGGATTCCCGGGCGACAACCAGCTCTCGATGGAGGACCTCGGGTACCGAATGGACCTGCAGGGCATCTACCAGGGCATGGCCCGACAGGCCGGAGGAGGTTCCTGGGCCGGTATCGACAGCGAGCCGTTCGAGACCATGTCGATGCACGGTACCCAGCTCCCGCAGCGCAAGGACGGCGCGCTCGTCACGACCATCAACAACGTGATCGCCAGGGTGAGCTTCGCCAGGGATGGTCTCTTCTTGAGCTCGCCGACCACGGACTTCCGGTTCGACCAGCTCGGCGATATGGTCAAGTTCACCTACCTGCACCCCGACCTCGGCATCAACCTGGTGGCGTCCCTGCGGCTGACCAACTACGTGCTGCCGACCCAGATGTACGCCAAGCTCGACCATGTGATGGCCGAGCTCGCTCCGGGCACCCTCATCGAGGACGCTCCGGCCAGCGGGAAGGTGGACATCGAGATCCGTCAGGGAGGGAGCCACTGGAAGCGTGGGATCCTGGAGTCCAGCATCGGGCGAGGAGAGGGCACGGTCCCCAGGGCATCGACTGTCGCTACGGAGGTCTCGGCCTCGGACGCATACGAGTTCTCGCACGGGGACACCCACGACATGTTGCTGGTCGATGCCCCGATGGAGTGCGAGCTCAACACCGACGGCACCATCACGTTCGACGACGGAGGGTTCGGGTTCGGATACCAGCTCCTCGGCATCTTCCTGTGGGGAGGCGGCTACTGGGGGATGTTCCCCACTCCGATCCACCTCGAGTTCGTGCCAAATGCGGGAGGAGATGGCGGCGGCCGCTACGCCGTAGAGAAGATCCTCACACGGAGCGACATCACCGGAGTCGTGACTGCGCAGCTGTGCGAGGTGGGGGTTCCGGGATCGTTCTCAGGTCCGACCAACAACGGAACGACCGGGTACTGCTTCCTGTTGTCTGGGCAGGGGTACTACAACACGATCCCCTACCACGATGTCGATGAGGACGATGAGGTCAACTCCAGCTTCTTCGCCCGGGCCTCGTTCAGCGGTCCCGGAATCACCGGAGACGCCACGTTCGACCAACCTGCGTTCTGGGGCCGCGCCTGCGTCCCAGCTGGGAGGGGCTTCGGGGCTGCCTGGCAGCCGACGGACTCGTTCCCCATCTTCGTTGGGCAGGTGCACCAGCCATACTGGGGCGACTCGTGGTGGCCTGCGCTGGGATCTGCGCTCTTCGAGCACCATGGCGAGATCTGGGAGTCCTCCACTCGCGTGAAGGCCAACCAGAACGTGCTGGGTGAGACCGTCGTCGGTAGGTTCTATGGGCAAGGGGCTGATGGTTCCGGGGCCGGTGGCTTCTTCCAGAGCATCCCCTACGAGGCCGGTCCTCCGGTGGGCAACCCCGGCAGTCCAGCTCTTGGGGCGTGGGGCGAGGACGTCGTCCGGACGACGGACATGCTGGACAAGTCGTTCGGCAACTCCCTGGCGTTCTTCGGCATCGCCAAGGGCCACAACGACTGGTGGCAGAGGGCCGTCCACGTCTGGAACGGCATGACGATGCTGGAGGACTCGGACCTCTGGGTCGTTACCAGCGCGGTTCCTCCGGAGATCTTCTACGATCCTGAGAACCCACTCATCGGGGACTGCGGATTCATCTCCATGGGAGGCCTCAAGCTGCCGATCCTCCGTCAGCTGCAGCCGACCTACATCGACACGCTCGTACCTGTCGGAAGCCGTCAGTGGGGCATGATCGACGGTGCCAACAACTGGTACAACCTCTTCGGAATCGGACGCGACTCGTTCGAGTATCCGTGTGGGGGAGTCTCCAACGTCAACGTCCTCTGGGATGTGAGTCTGGCCGGCGGTGTCGCCACCATCATCGCAGGCAACCCGTTCACGGCCGACATGCTCGGCGGCTACGTCGTGCTCGTGAACCAGGTGGCGGGATCGGGACTCGACCTATGGCGACACATCCCCGTCCAGAACGGCGTCGACAACGCCGACATGGCGAAGATCGTCGCCTACGATCCGATCGGAGGCACCGTCACGGTGAGTCCGGACCCGGGCAACGCCAACTACCACATGCGCTACATCGGCCAGCTCTGGGACGACGCATTCATCCGCCGGGGACACTTCGAGCAGGGTATCTGGGCCCACGGCAACGTACATCCGTTCGAGACGTTCGCCAGTTTCGTCAGCAGCGCCGGCGGCGGCTCGACCAGGTCTGGCGTCTACGGGCACTACCTCTTCGTGACCGACGACTCGGAGGACAACCTCGGGCAGACGGCGCATCTGCTGTACCCGCCGTTCGCCAAGATCAAGAACTTCATGTACGCGGCCCCCTACTTCCATGCCCAGGGCGAGAGGACCGCGACGCAAGGAGGTCTCCCCGGTCCGGTTCCCTACGCGGCCTGGAGATGGGGAGACGTCGAGTTCTACGGGCAGGACGTGTGGGACTGGGAGTTCCCGAACGGTGCAATCGGGGAGTCGTTCAACCGGACCGTGGCCAACGGCTACCAGCTGCTCAACCCCATCGGCATCAATGGGCCGGTGCGCATCACCGACGAGAAGTACTACGATACCAGTGAGGAGGACGACTACAACCCATTCACCTTCGCCCCTCCGAGGACGCGGAGGTCGATCCCGGACACGGACGGCCAGGAGTTCGATGTCTACCCGTTCGAGCTGGCCGAGCCCGACATGGGCTACTACAGCCGGGCTGCCGGTATCGGAGAGAATGCCTGGTTCATGAAGGATGGCCAGCAGGTCATCCAGTCGTACATCGACGATGGGACTGGAGGAAACCGCGCCGAGATGATCCTCTACTGGACCGGCGCCCCGGGAGCAGGTGTGCAACTCACTCCCGCTGACCTCGGTCGGGAGATCGAGCTCTGGGACACCGGAACCGGCGTCGAGTACAACCTGCTGTGCACCGGATGGATCGAGGACTTCGACACCGACGGCGCCTACGTAGGCGTCACGATGCCTCCCTACACTCGGGTCAAGGTCATCAGCCACAACCCGGACCCGTTCAGCGGCGCTGCGCCGGCTACACCGCAAGGTGTCTGGGTGCGCGTGAGAGGCACCCGCTGGCAGAGAGTGGCCGCCGAGTTCGTGCACGGTATCCGCTACATGCACAGCGGTGTGCCGTACAGCGAGCCTGGGTGGATCCAGCTCGGTCAGGTCGCGTCGTCCGCGGAGATCGAGGCTCACTCGGCCTACGCCCTGACTCACTCGCAAGGCCTGTGGAAGAGGTGGGTGCATCGGTGGGCAGGGCACGACTTCCAGTGGGTGAGTGGCAACTACGACACTGTGATTGGGCAAGAGGGGGACTATCTCTTCACCGACCAGGTCGGATACTTCACAGGATCTGCCAACAACAGTCCGTTCAGGGCACGCGGCTGCTTCGATGGCCTCGTCGTCGCCGAAGGCACCAGAATGCTCCAGTACCAAACTGTCGGCGGCGGATGGAATGGCATCAACACGGTGCAGGAACTCGTGTACGCACTGACCGACGCCATCCTCTGGGACGGTGTGTCTCCCGGGGCGGACTACGGACCTGTCGGAGGGTTTGCAGTGCACACCCTGGCCATCCCCCATGAGTGGAAGGCCAACGGGTCAAATCAGGATCTCGCCCCGATCATTAAGAGGGTGGGCTGTACCATCAACGTCCCAGATGGAACTTACAGCGACCGCCCGTGGATCGCCATCGTGCGTCTGGATCTCACCGACGACTGGGATGGGACCAATCCTCCTCCGGTTCCTAACCAGGCGTGGGAGGTTGTGGCCGCTACTATCTTCGATCCCATCGGGAACGTGGGCGGCTACACGGCATTCATGAGACTGGACAGCATCGGGTTGAATTCCAATGCACATGGCATCACTGAGATGTCTGGTTTCCCTTGCGAGTGTCCGGTACAGAGGAGCGATCCCGACTTCGGAGCTCCTCCCTGGACCAACCCTCGTGCTGACACAGACCGCACGTTCGTCTACCTGATGTGCGTAGGTCTAGCTACCCAGACACTCCCGTCCGAGCTTTCCATGGATGTATCGTTCCACAGTGGGTGGTGTGAGTACTATCTGCCCGAGGTGCTCTCGGGCTTCTAGGAGGTCGCCATGCTTCAGGACGCACTCGACTTCATCTTGGCCTACCAGTACTTCCTCATCGCCACCGGTTCGCTGATGGCCGTCATCGAGACGGCGAAGCGGATGCCGGCGGTCAAGGAGTGGTTCAAGGAGGAGGCCTGGTTCCGGGAGTACGTGATGCCCTGGGTCCCGATGCTCGTCATCGGCATCCTGGGCGCCGTCGTGCCCGGGCTTCGCCCGGAGGGGATGTCCGTTGGGGTGGGTGCCATCACCGGCGTGCTCTTCGGGGCATTCGCCAGCGCCATCTTCAAGGGCTTCAAGTCGCTGTTCAGGGGGGTCGCCAAGGCCATCAAGAAGAAGACGGAGTGAGCCGTGGCAGCGCCGAAGAGAATCGTCCAGGTCCGCGCTGACGGGAAGAAGATCCTCTGCATCAGGGAGGGGAGCAAGAAGGAGGTCTCCTTGGGGACCGCCGACAGCGTGGCGAAGGCCGCCGAGATGGAGCAGCTGCTGAGCATGGGCATCAAGCGGCGTGGGATCAAGGAGGCCGTGGAGGAGCTCCGGCGGAAGCGCAGGGAGCTCCGGAGTAAGAGACGGCCCGATGTCTGACGAGCAGAAGACCTGGCTGCAGCGCTGGGGCCCGCACCTGATGGGCCTGGCCGCCGTTCTGACGGCCGGAGCGACCTGGGCCGGGTCCTGCCAGTGGCTCCAGCCGGACAAGGTCGCAGTCCTCTTCGGGGCCGTGAAGGAGGCCGAGGAGGCCAAGACGGCCGAGGCCAACGCCATTCTCCAGGACATCCAGCTGTCCCTGGCCAAGCTCGAGGGGCGCGTCGAGAGCCTGGAGAAGCGCCTGGCCGCCGGCGAGGACCGGCTCGTGAGGGTCGCTGCCCGCTCAGCTCGCCCCAGACGGCCGATCTCGGCTTCCGGGGGAGCAGCGGCCGCGTCAGCCCCCTCTCGGCCCCCCACGGCCGCATCTGGGAGCCCTGGACCCCGAATTGAGGCCTCCGATGCCTCTCCGGCGCCCCCACCGGGCTGTGAGTCCAACCAGGACTGTTCCGAGGGGCAGGTGTGTATCGACGGCCGCTGTATCAAGGTCAAGACCATCCAGTCCAAGCTGCCCGAGACCCTCGAGCAGGTGGTGAGGGAGGCGAAGTGAAAGCCCTACTCAACTGGTCGGTCAAGAAGGCGTGCCAGGCGGATACGAAGACTTGGGTCGTTATCGCCCTGGTCATCCTCCTGTTCCTGGGAGGAGGCATCGCCGGTACCATGCTGGTGCTCCGCAAGAGGAAGTATGGTAGGCTCGTCCACGAGCGGAACCAGCTCCTCGAGGAGAAAGAGGCGGCCAAGGCCCAGGCTGACGTGGCGTTCAACGAGAAGAGGCGGGCCGAGCTGGAGAAGAAGAGGGCGGCTCTGGAGAAGAAGGCGGATGCCATCGACGACAAGATCATCGGGCTCGAGCGGAAACACGACCAGGTAAAGCTCGGGTTGGAGGACGTCTCGTCGTGGGACGACTTGAGGATCAACTGAGTGTCGCGCTACTTCCGGAAGCAAGATCTGGAGGAGCTCGCTCCCCTGTTCCGGCACCGGAAGCACCGGGTGTGGGACCACATCTTCAACACCCTGGTCGACCTGCTCGACCTGGGGTTCGAGGGTGTGGAGTTCGACATCGACGCTCTGCAGAATGCCAAGGTCTACGACTGCGACGCCTCAGTGCAGGTGGCGCAGGCCGTCTACATCGACTCGGAGGATCATGTCGCGCCGGCCGTTGCTGGGGCCGGGGGGAAGCCGGCGAAGGGCGTCGTCCTCTACAAGCCTTCGACCACGCAGGCCGTCATCATGTCGGACGGCCCGGTCGACGGATTCACCGGGCTCGTTCCGGAAGAGGAGTACTTCCTCTCGATGGTCACGCCAGGGGCGGTTGTGACACCAGCACAGCCGGCGGGACCACCGGGTTCGTTCGTTCAGTACATCGGCACGGCGGCGACGGAGACCGTCATGCAGGTAGACCCAGAGGATTCTCCGATTTACTTCGACTAGGAGGTCGGCATGGCTAAGGGGAAGCGGTCCGAGAGGGGGCCCAGGACGAAGAACAAGCCCAAAGGCGGGGAGAAGAAGCCGAAGGCGGCTCCCGAGCTGAAGCTCACGGAGCTCGAGCTGGAGAGGGTGCACCGCTACAACTCGGACATCGCCCGCTGGGAGTCCGAGCGCAGGAATCTGCAGACCCAGCTCTCGGCGGTGGTCCGCAACGGGCAGGACGCCTCGAAGCGGCAGCAGGATCACATCAACGGGATCAACAAGCGCCTCGGGGTGGACATCCGGAACTACGAGATCCAGGACGACGGTCGGCTGGCGCCGAAGAAGGCTCCCCAGCCGGCTCCTCAGAACACCGATCCTCCCAAGAAGGAGGAGGACAAGAAGTAGGGCGCTTTGGTGCCCGGGAGGTAGTTGATGGCTGTGACGCTTTTGAAGTTTGCCGCGGGTGCCAAGCGCACAGCGGTCAACCCGGCCACGGACGACATCGCCGTCCGTGGTGTCGAGGTCGCGGACGGGTACGGCCTGTCCTCGCAATCGGCCAACGGGACGATCGACATCGGCACCGACGCCAACACGGATGCCGTCGACATCGGCCGAACAGGCCAAACCACTACGGTCAAGGGCGACCTGGTGGTCGAGGGCACGACGTTCACCGTCGAGGCGGAGACGGTCCGCTTCGAGGACAACTACCTCTACATCAACGACGGGTACACGGCCGACGCCGCCCACCCCGGCGGCATGGTCGTCAACTACGACCCGGATCCGGGCACGTACTCGGACACCGTCACGACCGGAGGCTTCACCGGGGCCCAGACCGTGGCCACGACCCTGGCCAGCGGCCTGTCGGCCGGTGACTTCGTCCAGATCAGCGGCGCGGCCAACACGAACAACAACGGCCTGTTCGAGGTGGCGAGCCACTCCGGCAACGTGCTGACCGTCAAGGCCGCCGGCGTCGCCGCCGAGTACTGCCAGGACACGTTCACGCCCGACTCCACGGCCCAGGGCACCCTGACCAAGGTGTCCGTGTCGGTCATCCGTGCCGGCACCGACGGTGTGTGGGAGGTCGGTCAGGGCGCCACGAGCGCGGCCGTGTCCTTCCAGGACCTCGGCATCGGCACCCCGACGCTGGATGACGCCTACAACGCCTCGGGCGGCGCCTCCACAGTGGCGGTGGACGCCGGCAGCGTGACCTGGTCGCTGACCAACAACCACGACTTCGTGATCGACGATGGCTCGGGCAACGACCTGTTCCGCGCCGACAGCAGCGCGCCGGCCGTCCTGCTGGGCAACGCGACGACCAACCCGGCCGTCACCCAGTCGGGCTCGGGCCAGGTCACGTTCTCGGGCAACGTGGACGCGACCAACGGCCTCGACGTCACCACCGCGGCCCTGACCGCGGCGGCCGGGTTCACGGTGAGTGGTGGCGCGGTCGACATCGACTGCAGCACATTCGCGCTGGACCCGACCGACAACGTCACCGTGTCGATGGACGCCACCAAGACGATCGCCATCACGCTGGCCGACGACCTCGACGCCGCGTTCACCATCGGAGATGGCACCAACACCATCTTCGAGATCGAGACGGACGCGGGGACCCCGGCCAACGCCAAGGTGAAGTTCGGGTACGACGTCGAGCTCACCGGAGCCGGCCTCGACTACCACTGCTACGACGTGTCGAACACCAACCTGGTGGGCCTCTCGGACGCCGGCTCGAGCAGCATCACCTCCGGCGCGTCCGCCATCGGCGTCTACGCCGCCGGCTGGACGAACATCAGCCCGGCCGCCAACAACTCGGTGCAGGAGGCCCTCGACTCGGTCGACAGCCTGCTGACCACCGCCCTGGGCGATGCCTCCAAGGGCATCTACCAGATTGGCGGAACGACCATCACGACGACAGCCACCCAGGTCTATGCTGGGCAGGTGGTCAAGTACACCTACGACACGGACCATGTCGAGGTGTCCGGGGCCACCACCTCGGCCGATGACATGATCATCGGGTTGATGGAGGCCGCGGTCGCCGGCGACACCTCGCTGGACGCGACGCACCGCGTGCTCAACATCCACGGCCAGGTCGTCACCATCGACACCACCAACGTGCGCAACGAGGCCTGGGTGACCGGCGACATCGGCTACCCGTGCTACCTGACGGGCACCGGCAAGATCACCAAGACGGCTCCCTCCACCGGCGACATCTGGCAGGTGGGCGTCATCGCGGGAACGGACAAGGTCCAGTTCCAGCCGCAGCGGCTGGCCGAGGACATCTCCTAGTTCGGTAACCTGACGGGGCCCCGGGGGAGACCTCGGGGCCCCTTTGAGGAGAACGGTGTGGCGACCGTCCCCATCCTCACGTTCAACTCGCCGAAGAGAACGGCGGCAGGCGCGGGTGACGACGCCACGCTAGGTGCCCAGGGGGACGCCCCAGACACCTGTACGTTCCCACCACTCGGAACTGCCTCCGCAGGACCAACCGAGTACACCTCGGTCATCCAGCGATACCAGTCGTCGGTCTGGGATGGCGCGTCTCCTCGTACCGCTACCTGGTATGCAGGAGCCATCGGCATCTCGGGGATGGTGGCCAACGACACGAGCGCGTTCGGTCTCTCGACGAGCTCCGACATCATCTCGGAGGCATTCCTCTACGTCGCCGAGAACGTCACTCTGGGAGGATACGTCGCGGCCGGCTTCGGAGTCGGCGGCAGCGAGATCGCATTCGACGGAGATGGGAATATCATCCTCGATTGCGGGTCTGGGTCCTCCATCGCACTGGCTGACGACGGAAGTATCTCCATCTCTGAGACAGGAGGTTCTTCCATCCAGATGTCCGCCGGCGAGGTGACGATCGCCACCAAGGACAGCGGCGACACGAACCTCAACTTGCAGGTCCGAGGAGACCTGGAGATCCAGGGGTCTGGTGCCAGCGCCAATCCGTTCGTCGCTATCCAAAACACAGGTGTGTCGTTCGGGAAGGCCACCGAGTCGGGATCTGGATCCATCGCCGTCTACGACTCAGGAGGCACCAACAACGTCTTCCACATCGACAGCACCAGCAACTACGACGTCACGGTAGGAGCTGACGCCCAAGGGACTAAGGCTACCCTCACGGTCAAAGGCAGCATCACCGCCGAGGGTGGTCTCTACGTGGAGGACACGTTCCGGGTCCTGGATGCCGACGACACCGCCAACTACCTGGAGATCGATTCTTCCGTGACGGAGGTGGCGACCCTCCGAGCAGTGGACGGTGGCACAGGCTCCTACGACATGATCGAGTTCTTCTACCCCTCCGGAGGCCAGTTCATCCGCTTCCCCAAGATAGGGACCAGTACTGGAACGACGGAGGAGTACACTTCTCGGCCGTTGCAGTTCGAGGCCTCGGTTTGGACAGGAGCTGCTGAGAGAGAAGCTAGATGGGCAGTGGAGACGATGGGTCTCTTCGCCTTCGTAGGTCAGGACAACTGGAGCGGTTGGGCTGTCTTCGCTCCAGACGGCAACGTCGTCTTCGCTGGTCTGGAGAACGCCGGGTCCATTGTCAGCGCCATTGTGGAGGCTCCTACTGTCAGCATAACTGCCGACGACATCAACTTGGATGGAGATGTCCAGGTTGGTGATGGTTTCGGCATCTATATGGGTAATGGTGGTGGAGATGCCGCCGGCGACTTTATCGTCGCTGATGGATCCCTCATCGTCTTCGAGATCGATGCTGGTACGAACTACGATGTCACCGTAGGAAACCGTAGTCAGTCAACCCCGGCCACGTTGTTGATCGATGGAGGTGATTTCAAGATCAGCGATGCCAGCGACAAGAAGCTGGTGAACATCGACAACGACAACCACATGTTCCAGGTCGGTGACTCCACGGTGGATACCGACCTCTTCATTTACGGGGATGTGCGCCCCCTGGTCAACGACACGAACAACTGCGGGGACGAGAACTACCGCTGGCTTGGTATCCAAGGGAAGAACATCGCGGCCGGCAGAAGCGGCTCTGGTGGCAGCAGAGTCGCTGGGTACTTGCGGGTCTACGACTCGGTCGATCCAGCGAACCAGGACTGGTTCACTGCTGACCCGGCCAACGACAGGTTCTGGGTGGAAGAGGATGTTGTCGTCTGGCCTGACGCTGCGCCCACCGTCGGCACTACGACTCGTGACTCGAAGAAGCTGGCGATGCAGTCGATGTATTACAGTGGGGGAGCCCTCTCGGCCGAGGAGGTTTCACTGCGGGTGGTGCAGCTCTCGGTAGGCAACCAGAACAACGAGCTGCGACTCCGGTTCGGTACCACAGACGAGCTATTCTTCGATCGCTCAGGGATGTACCCGTCAACAGACGGAGGGTCGGCCCTAGGCACTTCTGGAAATGCGTGGGCAGGCATCCGGACGAAGGGAATGGTGTCCGAGGGGGACATCGAGGTCCTGGGATCCTCGAACGGGCTGATCCTGGAGTCCCCAGACAACACCCGCTGGCGTGTTACCATCGACAACAGTGGAAATCTCCAGACGGCGACGGTATAGTGGGCGTAAGGATGGATGAGGGAGCACCAGGTGGAACACTTCGCTGCGGTGATAGAAGCGCTCAAGACAGGCGGTCCCTACGCCCTAGTCGCTCTGATCGGGTGGGCCTACATCAAGGAGAGAGCGAACAACAAGGAGCTCTACCTCAAGGTCATCGAAATCACGCAGCAGATGACTGCCTCCAACGTCGAGCTGAAAGCTGCGATGACTGCGTTGAAGGACGCCATGAACTCGCTGGCAATCCGTCTTCCCACGGGGAGGTCGTCGTGAACCAGGAGAGGATGTACGCCGTGCACGCCGCAGCCGCCAGAGGAGCCGTCTTCGTCAAGAAGGGGCTGCTCACGATGGACCAGCTCGAGAGCGCGCTCGGTGAGGTGGCCAACGGAGCCAACTTTGATTCCATCATCCTTGGGCGCCGATGGATCACCGAAGACGAGATCGAGTGCGTCGACCAGTGCCTCGAGGACCCCGACCGACCTCCCAACGGGAACGCCAAGCAGATCGCCCATGTCGCACTGAATCGGCTGCAGGCCCAGCACAGAGAGACCGTGTCGGTGGTCCACGAGATCGGTCGTCTCGCGGGAGTCATCCAGGAGAGAGCGAAGTCGCTGCCGAAGCGTGAGCGACACGACACGGGGGAGTTCTGTTGCGAGTCGTAGCCGCCATCCTGCTGCTCACGTTCCCGGTGCAGGCGCTGGCCGGGCCGTTCGAGTACAGCTTCCAGGCCCTCCCTCGAGGGGAGAAGTGCGAGAACTCCGACCACTGGTGCTACACCCTCGACGAGTTCAAGCTCCTCATCAAGGGGGACAGCGAGATTATCACTCTTCGGGGTGAGGTGAGCCTGCTGAACGAGAAGCTGGCTGTCCAGGTCGACCTCATCAAGAACCTGAACGAGCAGCTGAAGCTACTGGTCAGTACGATGGCCGTCCTCCAGGGGGAGGTGAAGCGACTGTCCACGAAGTGGGCCGAGACGGACAAGGCGCTACAGGAGTGCAAGTACGACGAACCACTGTGGCCGTGGCTCGTTCTGGGGGGAAGTGGTCTGCTCATCGCCATCGCGGTGGGCATCGTGGTCGGCGTGTACGTGGGGAAGTAGATGGCTCACCATCCGATCATCAGCGTCCTGAAGACGGTCAGCGAGTTGAGGAAGCAAGGCAAGCTGACCGTGGACGAGGCGGCCGAGAGGATCTCCAGGGGGCTGATGCGCCCACCTCCACAACCAGAGGAGCCACAGCCAAGCGAGCCGGTCATGCCGGCGAGGCCGGAGCCCCTCTTCGAGCTGAGGTCTGGGACCATCAGGCGCATCCAGGCTCTGCGCCGGTCCAGCATCGAGCTCACACCGCAGGGGGTCAAGGGTAAAAATTGGGGGGCCGGCGCACGGCCGACCCCCCAGAGAACCTCGACGACTACTGCCCGCGCTCGAGCTCGACAGCTGCTGAGACGAGAGCAGTGATGATGCGACCGCGAGACCAGTCGTCGCCCACGGGGACGCCGACGTAGCCCGCGGTCTCGATCAGCTCCTGGTCGTCCATCTCACGCAGCTCCTCGGCCGTGACCACGGTGTAGTCGCCTTCACGAGGGAGAACGGTGTCGGGGCGAGGCGGAAGCGGTCCCGCCTCGGCCCCCTCTAGTCGTTTCCCTCATCGCCCTCGTCCTCGGAGTCGGAGGCCTCGGCCAGGCTGACCGACATCTCCACGAACTGGGAGAACGGGGCCGGCTCCTCGGAGAGCAGGCAGTAGAGGTGGTACGCGCAGGCCTTGGACTCGGCCAGCTCGGACCCGAGCTGCTGGACCAGGGTCTGCGTCTCGGCCACGGCGGTGCCGATGCCGTCGACGCGGTTGACCAGGTCGCCGGTGGTGACCTGCAGCTCCTGGATGACCTCGGCCACGGCCGCCGCGGCCTCGTCCTCGCCGCCTGCCTCCTCGTCCTTCGGCTTGCCCTTGCCGGAGCCCTTACCCTTGCCACCGCCCTTGCCCTTGCCGTTGCCGCCGTCCTTCTTCTTCTTGGCGGCCGCGCGGGCGGCGGCCTTGTCCTTCTTGCTGGGCTCGGCCGCATCGCCGCCGCCCTCGCTGTCCTGCTTCTGCGCGATCCAGCCGGCGAGCCAGTCGATGGGGCGGATCATCGCCAGGTTGTGATCCAGCTTCAGCTTCAGGGCCATCTGCCGGATCTGGTGGTGCTTGAGGCTCGAGAGCAGCTCCTGCTGCTTGGCCTCCTGTGCCTCGGTCAGGTTGAGAGCCGGAACGCCTGCCATCTGTCTTCTCCTTCTACTTCTTCGTGGGCTTCGCCAGCACTTCCAACGCCAGCTTCAGGCCCACGAGGCCAATGAACTCTTCCTTCGCTTCCAGGTCGATCTCTTCGTCGGGAGAGTACCCTCCACAGTGAAACCCCATCAAGATCTTCTTTGGGGTTGTCTTCTTGCACTCGCGGCCTGCCCGCCTGCAGCTGAAGCACGACGGGAAGATCACAGTAGCCGCGACCGGTTGTTCCTCACACACAGCATCACCACGACATCTGGACATTCTCCCTCCACGCACTGCCCGTCGCAGGCAAGCTGTGACCGGAAGTACTGGCTGTTCTCCTCCAGCCACGTCCGGTAGCGTCTCCGCCAGGTCATCGTATCGTCTTCGGGGATCTCTCCCTCCGCCTCCCCGAGGTAGTGGGCGATCAGGTCCTTGGTCGTCAGCCGCCGGCTCACCCGTACCCCCAGCTGCTGGCGGATCAGCTCCCGGATCTCGCTGTCGTTCATCCGGTCAAGGAGCTCCTGTAGCTGGTCCATCCTTCTTCCTCCTGAACTTCAGCTTCACGTTCGAGTAGTCGCACCCCTTGCAGGCACGGTACGGCTGACAGATGCACGAGGCTATCCCTACCTGGAATCGCCTCATGATGCCATGCCGGCAGCACTCCACGTACTTACCTACCTTCCTGGACAGAGCCTTCTTCTCCGCCTCCGACTGGGGGGACTCCGAAGTCTTCCGGGTCTTGCGCCGTGATCGTGATTTCCGTCCGGACATGGCCAGGGTCCATCTCCTTTCTGATCTCTCCCACGAAGAACATGGAGTCGTCGATGTCCAGCGCGGCCTTGAGCGCGTTCTCGATGATGATGACCCTGTTGGACGTGTCCACGATCTTGTAGCGGTGCTTGGCTCCGCCCTTCTCCCCCCAGGTCTTGTTGATGAGGGTGTCGAAGACGAACTTGTAGTCGATGCGGAAGACGGTGACGCCGTCGTCGGGCAGGTCGCACAGCTCCTGCAGGTAGCGGGAGACGATGTCCGTCTTGAAGCGGTCGACGAATGCCCGCACCTCATTGTTCATCACCTTGGCCAGCTTCACACCGCCCTTCCCCCTCCGCAGCCTTGGGATGTAGGCGCGGTTGATGGAGGGCGGGATGTAGCCGATCTCCAGCCTCACGGACCAGGGTTCATTCATCGCCACCTACCTCCTGCCCGTCCTCGGCCTGCGCCGATGTTGCTGGAGCGGTTCCCGGCCCGGGTCTGGTCTCCGCGCAAGGTGATGATGCGGCTGACGGTGTCTCGGCTCTTCTGCTGGATCTTCACCGCGGTCTGGACCCACGCACGGAGCCGCTTCGCCTTGCGCCAGTTGGCGTTGGCCTCGACGAAGCGCCGGTCGATGCGCACGGAGTGGTCCTTCTCGGTCACAGACCCGGCAGTCTCCTTCCAGATCTTGGACTTCACGAAGTCCTTCTGCTCCTCGCGCACCTCGAGCTCGTCCTCGACGACGGTCTCGAGGCCCATCAGGTATTCCTGCCAGATGCAGAGGTTGGTGAAGAGCGTCCCCAGCGCCTCGTCCGAGAGTGACGAGAGGTTGGGCGGCAGCGGCATCTGCTCGATGGGAGAGCCGTCGGCCTTGCACGGCCGCTGTGGGAGAGCGAGGCCCATCTCCTCGATCTTGGAGAGCACGTCGATGCCCGTTGCCGCGTACATGTCGACGCCCTCGGCCATCGAGGCGTGACTTCCCTCCGGCTCTACTGGCTGTCCCTTTCCCCTAGCCATCAGAGGTCTCCTTCCCCGTACTTGCAGGCGTGGTAGTAGACGCACTTCTTGCAGTCGAACGCGGGAACAGTCCGGTCGGGTACGGTCCCACCCTCCATGCTCCCACGGATCTCGGTCACGACCTCCTCCACGGCCGCGACCATCTTGGGGTCGAAGCCATTGAAGATCTGGATCGTCCGGTGCGGCCACGCCTTCTCCACGAACAGGAACAGGCTGCCGGGAAGGTCCTCGCACTTGTTGTAGGCCGCGTTCTGCATCAGGTAGTCGGAGCTCGGCTTCGTCCCCAGCTTGTCGATTGTCTTGGTGCTGGCCGACTTGATCTCGAGACCGACACGGAAGCCGGGACCCTCGAAGATGCCATCGCAGCTCCCCACGATGTCCCACGGGGTGTAGGAGACCAGGTCCTCGTAGGAGAAGAGCACACCCGAGTCGGTGTTGAGCGGCAGGAAGAGAGGGGCGAGGTAGTCCAGCTGCCAGAGCTCGTGGATCTTGGTGCCGATGTCGAACGTGAGCCGGTCGGACAGCTCCCACCGCTTCTTCGGCTGGATGCCCAGGTACTGGAAGTACTGCTGCCGAAGGCAGCGGTTGATGCCGGAGGGAGAGAAGACGTTCAGGAGTCGAGGGTTCCTGACGAGGATGCCGGTGCCGTTGCAGTGCAGGCACGTCTTCCTGGATGGGTCCGTCCGCGGGTGCTCGTACTCCCACTCCTGTCTCGCCTTGAGCGCGGCCTGCACAGGGCCGACGACGTCCATCTGCCTGGCGAAGTCACGACGCTGCTTCTTGTCGAGGGCGAGCCACTGCTCACTCGTCTTCACCTCGGGCCCGTCGTACCTCTCGAATGAGTCCGAGAACATCGGCCCAACGGAGAATAGCGTATTGGCCGACGGCTTGGGCGCCTTCCGTGAAGTCGAACTGGAAGACTGGAACTTGGGCGTCTTCCGCTGCCTCGGCGAAGATCTTTTCAAGCTCGTCCCGCCGAACCGTGATTGAGGCGCGGCCTGTGGTTTTGAACTCATGTCGGAACCCCTCGTAGTGGTCGCTCGCGTCGGACTTCAGTCGCCAGTCGGACCCGGAGCGTTGATGTCGTTTCGCCCCGGCCTCCTTCGACCGGCGCCTCTCCTGCTTCTTGGACCGACGCTGTCCCCGCGACCTCTTGGGCCTAGATCGCGGGGACGCTCGTCGGAGAGCCTTATACGGGATTAGCGCCCCGCATTCCGTGCACCTAGCGTGGAACATGAACGTCCGAGCCGCCCGCAGGGACTGCTTGCCGCACTCCGTGCAGGTAGCCTTAGAGAGGTCCATAGCGCCGATCTCCCATCCCCGCGGCCTTCATCACCTCGGCCCGGAGGTAGCCCTGCAGGTTGGGCATCTGCACGAGCTCTTCCTTGAACGCCGGCAGACCCTGGCCCTTGATGAGTGGGTCGTCCGGATCCTGGCTCGGTCCGAGAAGCGAGTACCAGGAGCCTTTCTTCTGCACGACGCCGTGGAGGACGCCCATCAGCGTCATGTCGGCGAGGACGTCGGCTCCCGTACCGAAGTCGAAGACGAACTTGCCCTTGGCTCCCTCGTGACCGCCGGCCTTCTGCTTGATGACGTTCCAGTGGATCATCTTCGAGCGGGCGTCCCGGAACTCCTTGATGATCTCGTCCTCGTGCTCGATGCTGCCACTCTCCATGTAGAGGTTGGCCATGTTGTGGTGCTTGATCGACCAGCCGCCCTGCTCGCTCATCTCCTGGCGAGGGCCGAAGGCGAAGCGGGAGCCGCCCACGTTGACGCGGTACTGGTTGATGAAGAGGAGGGTGGTCTCGTTGCTGCGGCCGTCGGCGTCGAGGCGGTTCATGATCGCCTGGTACTTGTGCATGAACTTGGTGTTGACAGACGAGGCGCCGGCGTAGGTGTCGTCCTCCATCGTGCCCTCGGCCTCGAGGGCGGGCAGCATCGCACCCAGGCTGTCCACGATGATGACCTGGAAGACGTTGGCCGCCACGGCCCGGAGGACGGCCTCGTAGAGGTTCTCCGCGGTGTCGGCCACGATCTCGGAGACGCCGGCCCCCACCTGGTCGCGGAAGAAGTCCAGCTCCTCGGGAGAGAAGCCGGTGAACTCGGGATCGTTCCGCTTGCGGACTGTCTCGAGCTCGTAGATCTCGTTCTCGGACAGCGCGGTGCGCACACCGATGGACGGGCTCTTCACCCAGAGCTTGTCGAAGCGGTTCTCCGTGAGGGCGACGGCGCCGGCGAAGCCATCCCCGTAGTAGCGCTGGACCTCGGCCATCGAGTGGAACGCCAGCCACGTCTTGCCCGAGGAGGGCTTGCCGATGATCTGGCTGGGGCCGCCGGCGGCGAACCCACCGGCGAGCGCGATGTCGAGGCTCAGCAGCCCCGTTGGCCGGCGCAGGGTGAGGTAGGGGAGGACGTAGTCCTTGCCGAGCGTGAGCCGAGCCGAGCCCTTGGTGGCCGTCTGGATCTGCTCCTGGACAAGCCTCACCTGGGCCTTGACGCTCAGCTTGGGAGCCTGCTTCTTCTTGGATGCCTTCTTCGCCGGCTTCTTGGCGGTCTTCTTCGGCGTCTTCTTCGCCGGCTTCTTGGCAGCCTTGGCGCCCTTTTTCGCGGGCTTCTTAGCCGCGGTCTTCTTCGCTGTCGCCATCGAGCTTCCTCCTCTCCTCTTCGATCTTATGGTCGAGCTCGTTCACCAGGGCCTGCGCGGCCTCCCGCTCCTTCTCCAGGATCCGAATCCTGTGAGGGGTGGCCTCCGGCACCTTGCAGGTCATCACGCGGTCGCAGGTGTCACAGGCGTCGCAGTACCGGCGGGCGTCCCAGCACCCGGTGTCGAGCTCGGAGCTGTCGACGATCGCTATCTGCGGTCCGCTCATTCCTCCTCCGGCTTCTTCTCGAACGGCGCAGTGCCGTGGTTCGGGCAGATGACGACCTGGCCGTGGACCTCGCACTCGGCCCCGCAGATGGGGCAGAGCGGCTTGCCAGAGGCCGACTTCTCCAGCTCGTCGAGAGGGGTCTGAACGTTCCCGTGCTTCTCCATGCCCATGATCTACTCCTTGTCCACGAGGGCCTCGCGGAAGGCCTTGCAGGGGGAGAACTTCACCACGAGCTTGCCGGGCACGTCGACCTCCTCGCCGGTGGCCGGGTTCCGAGCCGTGCGCGGTTTGCGGTAGGAGGAGGTCAGCTTCCCGAGGCCGGGGATGGTGACGTAGTTGGACGGTGACTCGGCCAGGTGGGCAGCGGTGGCCTCGCCCATCGAATCGAGGAAGATGCGCACCAGCTTCTTCGTGCTGGTCCGGGCGTTGAGAGCCCCGTCCTCGGCTCTGGTGGCCATCTTCTGCATGATCCTGTCCACGAACTCGGAGATACCCATGGTACGTTCCTTTCTACATTGGCGCTCTGACACGCCGGTTACTTGGCCTCACCCCAGTCGTCCACGATGTGCAGGTCGACCGGCAGGGGGACGGAGAGGGGCTCCTCGAACACGTTCTCCATGTTGCTCTGGATGATGGGGAGCGCCTCGTCGGCGTTCTCCTCGGGAACCTCGAAGACCAGCTCGTCGTGCACCTGCAGGATCATGTCGCAGTCGAGCTGCTTCAGGCGTCCATCGAACTCGCACATCAGCATCGCTTCCATCGCGATGTCGGCCGCGCTGCCCTGGATGCGGCTGTTGACGGCTTGGCGCTCGGCGCCGGACCGAAGGCCGTAGTCGCGGTAGGCGATGGCCGGCAGGCGACGGTAGCGGCCCATGAGGGTCCGGACGTACTTCACTCGCCGGCACTCCTCGATGGTCTCGTCCATCCAGCGGTTGACCCCCGGGTAGGTGCCGAGGTAGGCCCGCCGCTTCTGCTCCGCCTCACGGACAGGAATGCCGAGCTGACCGGACAGACCCTTGGCCTGCTCGCCATAGACGATGCCGAAGCCGATGGTCTTGGCGATGGTCCGACACAGCAGGAGCTCCTTGTCGTGCTCCGTCAGGTCCTCCTTGTTCTTCTTCTTGGCCGCGATGATCTCCTCGTAGGCCACCCCCAGCATCATCGAGGCTGTGAACGAGTGCATGTCCAGGCCGTCGAGGATGGCATTGATCATCTTCTGGTCGCCGCTGTAGTGGGCGAGGATCCTCATCTCCAGCTGCGCGTAGTCACCGACGATCAGCTTGCGTCCGGGAGGCGCGATGAATGCCTGCCGGATACCGAACTTGTCCTTGGCCGGGTTGGGGATGTTCTGGAGGTTCGGCTCCCGTGAGGACAGGCGCCCGGTCACGGGCCTGCCGAACGAGGTGTGGATGCGGAAGTTCTCGTCGTGGGCGTTGAGCAGCCCCTTGACGTAGGTGCCGTAGATCTTGGAGACGCCACGGAACTCCTTGAGCTTCTGCACCCAGAACCGGATGTGCTCGTCGTCGCTGGCTGCCCACTCTGCGATGACGTCCTTGTCGGTGGAGGGCTTCTTGTTGCCGCTCTTCCCGCCGGAGGTCATCTTCACGATAGGGGCGTCGAGGTGGTTGATGAAGAAGTCCGCGACCTGGTCGGGGCTGCTCAGCTTGATCGCGTGTCCCACCTCCTGGGCGAAGTCGGCCTGCAGCCGGTCCATGTCCTCGACCATCGGCGCTTCCAGTGTCCGGAGGTAGCCGGGCCAGATGAGCATCCCTCGGTGCTCCATGTTGAAGAGCGTGCGGGCGAACGGCACTTCCCGCTCCAGGTACCAGTTCCAGGAGGTGTAGTTCGAGGCGATCTCGATCTCGTCGAGGGCTGGGATGTATCCGTCCCACCCCTCCGCTCCGAACACCAGCGCCCTCGAGCCCCAGGCGTCTCCACTGGCGTAGTCGGCCGCGGCGTCGGGGTCGTTGACGAGGACACGGTAGATTCGGTCTATCGTGGTATCTTCGGGCTGCCCGCGCTTCTTGCGCTGCTTGGGGAACACCTCGTTGAACGGGAGCATGTTCATCCCGAGATGGTCTTCGCAGGTCTCCTTGAGGCCGTGGCGGTTGGCCCGCCTCTCCTCGTCGAGGAGCCAGTCCATCGTGAGGGTGTCCCAAAGGTCGCCTCGAAGGTCGATTCCAGAGTTGGCGAGCATGTGTCCGTCGAACCGGGTGTTGGTCCCGATCCAGATTCTCTCCGGGTCCTCCAGCAGAGGTCGGAAGAACGGGAGCACATACCTCGTGAGGCAGTATCGTTTCTCTTCGTCCGCGAGGGACCAGAGGACCACCGAATCGAAAGCGATGTTCTTGCCGGTGGTCTCTGTGTCGATCCCGAGGGGGATCTTCTTCTTGAGGAGCAAGTCGAGAAGCTCGATGGCATCTTCCTCGGTCTCGATCATGATCGGTATCGGCATCTGGACTAGAGCCATCTTCTCCTCCTGTGGGGGCCCGGGACGCGTGCCCCGGGCCCCCGGGGATGTTCAGGTCAGGGTCAGCTCCGCTGGTAGTCGCGCACCTGGTCGCCCGAGGCGCCGGCCATGTGGGGGCTGCGGAAGCCCTTCCAGGCCTTCTTGATCTGCTCGGCCTGCATGTTCAGCGTGCGGGCATCGTCGCTCGTGGTGAGCAGGTTCTCGAAGTCGAACTGCTTCATGTAGGGCTCGACGTCCTTGTGCCAGTGCAGCAGGTCGGCGCCGGTCTCGGGATCGGTGTCGACCACGAGGAGTGGCTCGTCGTCGGTCGGCAGCTTGTAGTTGGTGGCTGCCATCGCCTTGACCATCGAGATGGCCGAGGACGTGCCCTTGCCCGTCTTCTTCAGCCAGATGATGGCCGGCACACCGCCGGGGATCGGGTCCAGGCACAGCCGGGTGGGCTCGTTGCAGGAGCTGCAGGAGCAGATCTCGAACGGCTCGTCCCGGGCGCCGCAGGCCGGGCAGGTACGAGGGCTGCTGGCGAACTTGGCGATCTGGTCGTTGGTCAGCTGCTCGTGGGGCGGCTTCTCCGCGTCCGCCTCGAGGTCGAGCAGAGGCGTCATGCAGTGGCGGCACATGTACTGGGTCGCCGTGAGCTCGCCGCCGCAGGAGCAGGAGTAGAGCAGCTCGCGGTCGATGCTGAAGAGGTTGTCGAGGTGGTTCGGGCCCAGGCCCTGGTAGCGCTTGGCGCCGAAGACCCTCTCGTGCCTCTCGGCGCAGTGCTGGCAGCCGCGGCCCTCGCAGGGGACCTTGTCCATGACCGGCTTGCCGGCGTTCTCGCCGCGCGAGTAGGTCTTGACCTGGCCGGTGTCCTCGTCGACGACGGGCACCAGATGCCACCAGGTCAGGACCACGCCGCCGACCGCGGCGAAGATGCGCTGCTTGACGGTGACGCCCTGGGGCGGCTTGTTCTCCTCGGCGTAGCAGCCGTTGCACTTGTTCTGGGAGAACTCGTCGTGGCCGCGAGAGCAGAGGAAGCTCCCCAGGAAGTTGCCCCCGCTGAGCACGCTGTGCTCGAGGTAGGGGTAGTAGGGGATCTCCTTGGTCGGGTCCCGCGGGTCCTTGTAGTTGGCCGGGATGAACAGGAACGGCTCGCCGCGGGGATTCTCCTCCTCGAGCGGCGGCCGCCACTGCTGGCGCCAGTGGAACTTACCACCCCCGCCGCGGCGCTTGCGGTAGGTTTGCTCCCGGTCCTGATGTCTGCTGAAGCCTCCGAATCCCATGTGTTCTTCTCCATTCTCCAGGGTTCTTGGGGCGACTGAGCACCCTCTCCAGGTATCGAGGTTTCAAGTCGTCGGGTTGTAGATCAGGGTCGTCTGTCCCGTAGTCCACTATCTTCACCGGCAGTCTGCCTTCTAGGCGACCGGCGCTCTTGCTCGCGCCGATCTTGCCGGGCTTGTTGTTGTCAAGGAAGAACATCACCGGGCGGCCCATCTTGATGAGGATGTCCCTCTGGCGGTTCGACATCACGGTTCCCTGCTGGGCCACCGTCGTGAGGTGCCCATGCTGTCGAAGCCACAGGCCGGCCTTGAAGCCCTCCACCACGATGACAGGCCCGGTCGTCTCCCGGACCACTCGATGGGCCATCCAGAGGAACTTGTGATTGTCGAAGTCGTAGTCGAACGGCACGAAGTCCCCGAGTACCGAGCGGATGACCTCGTCCAGGTAGACCTGGTACTTGGGGAGTTGCCCCTCGTAGAGTGGGCCGCCTACGAGGCCAGCGAGGTTCCCGTACAGGTCCCTCACCGGCCACGTCACGCGGCTGTTGATGACGTCTGCGCCGACCTCGTGCTCCTGCATGGCCGACTCTCGGAAGCCTGCCTGCACCAGGTGCACGGGACACCGCCGGAACGCTCCGAGGGTCCAGTCCGGCAGCGGGAACGGAGTCTCGAAGCGGTTGCGGCGGATGAACGACTCTCGGCGAGGAGCCTCGAACTCCATCCCCTCGAGCAGCCTCTCGACGAGCTGCTTCGGGACACGGACCTCGAGCAGTAGACGGTAGAGCGTCCCCGTCCAGCCGCAGGTGAAGCACTGGCCGACTCCTTTGGTCTCCGAGAAGCTGAACGACGGGTGTTTCTCCTTGCCTCCCTTGTGGAACGGGCATCGGAGCTGGATGTTGTTCCCTCGCTTCCGGATCCGGCTGTCGACGTACTTCTGGATGATGGCTGCGACGTCCTTCACATCATCCTCTCTTCCTCAGCCTCGCCCCGAATCGACTCGTGCCGTCCTGTGTCTGACGAGGACGCCGCTTGCGAGGCTCTCCGTCTCCGCCCTCTTCGGGCTGCTCGTCTTCCTGGAGCAGTCGGATCTCGGAGAAGTCGGTGGCCGGGTTGCCGTGGATGACGAGGCCCGCCATGTCTATCTCTCGGGCCGCGGCGATGATGAGGCTCAGCTGGATGCCCTCCTCCTTCTTCTCCTTGATGACTCGCACCGAGAGGTCGCAGTCCTGGGTGAATGCGTCGGCGTAGGCCTGCTCCGCGGTGTTCTGCCCGCGAGTCTTCTCGGCCGACACCTTCGCCTGGTTGGTGCAGACGATGGGGATCTCGAACAGCCGGGCCGTGTGCTTGATGTCGTGGCTGATCTGGTACTGGTTCTCCCAGTTGGAGTCCGGCTTCTTGCTGCCCGGGACCTTCATCTTGTAGAGCGGATCGATGATGACCAGGTCAGGCTCGTACTGCTCGATCTTCGTCTGCAGCGAGATGACCGAGCCGCCAAGGACTGGATCGTCCAGGTCGTCCGTCACGATGAGCGCCTTGTGCTTGCCTACACCCTCGAAGATGGCTTCCTCCTCCTCCTTTAGGTGCAGCAGTTGATCCTCGAAGCGAGCGACGTCGGCGGGGTGCAGAGACTGTCGCTTGAACGCTCGGTAGTCGAGCTGGCAGAGGCGCGCTGCCAGCCGGACGCGCATGTTGCGCTCGGTGAGCTCCCGGGTGAGGATCAGCACCCGGGCGTTGGCATGGATGTAGGCGTGGATGGCGATCTCGATCACGGTCCACGTCTTCATGTTCTTCGGTCGGCCGTAGAACATGATGAAGTCGCCGGGCTGCATCCCCATCGTCTCGGTGTTCAGGGACGGCCACGGGAACGGGAGGCCGAGCATCCCTTTCCCTTCTCGGACAGCGCGCAGGTCCTCCACGAGCTGCTCGGCCGAGTCGGCGAAGTTGACGTCTCTCGATGAGGTGTACTGTGCGAACACCTTCCCTATCTGGTCCCTCGCGAAGCTGAGGGCGTAGTCTGGCTCCTCTGAGTACTCGATGATGCGGTTCCCCATATCGACGAGCTGCCGCTGCGCCGTCCAGTACTTGATCTGGTCGCACAGAGATTCCACGCTGTCGTCGGGCGGCGTGAACTCGAACTCGGGGTACATGTCCTTGATCAGATCCAGCGAGGGTACCTCGCCGAAGTGATGGTGACTGTAGTAGTGTGTGCGGATCGTCTCGAAGATGCCCTGCTCCACCGGGTCGATGAAGTGGGTCATCGGGTCGATCCTGCTCCGCAGCAGCGTGGCGAAGTCGCCCGTCTCGAGGACCTTGCTCAGGAGGAGCTGGCCCAGTGGTCTCAACCTGGACCTCCTTTCGCTGGGGGCAAGGTCCGACTATCGCGGCCGAGCCGTTCCCCGTCAAGACCAACAACGGTGTTGCATTGTGCCAACACCGTTGTTGGCCCCCAAGGGGTAGTGGATCAGGCCGCCTTGGCGTGCATCAGGAAGTCGCCGGCCGACAGCTCGAGCTCGTGGCGCTCCTCCGGCTCCATGTCGCGGGCCGTCCGGGTCAGGGCGTTGAGCACCCAGTACCCGTTCGCCTGGCCGTCGTCGCCCTCGCCGGTATCGTGCGTCGAGAAGTCGTAGTTGCCGACGGCGGTGTCGATGAGGCGCTGCGGCATCCGGCGCTGGGTCATGAAGCGGGTGAGCACACGCTTGGCCTCGCCGTGGTCCGCGTACACGATCTTCAGCAGCTGTTCGAACCGCTCCTTCTGCCGGGCGTGCCGCTCGGGCAGGTTGCGGAAGCTGACCACGAGCTTGGAGTCGAGGTCGTTGTTGCTGATGGCCCGGTGCGTCCGGTAGAGCATCCGCTGGTTGTCCACCTGGGCCATCAGGCCGTTGAGGCACACCAGCCGCAGCCAGAACTCGTCGAGGGTCAGCGCGTGACAGCCCACCTCGGAGTTCCGCATCTTGAAGCCGGCGTACATCACGTCGCCATCGCGCCCCGGGGTGGCCATCACCGGGCCGTCCCCGCCGGTCCCGAAGGTCTGGGCCTCGCCCAGCACCGCGGTGTAGTGCGAGCCCCAGTCGGTCTCGCCGGTGCGCTTCTTCCAGAAGCGGATCTCCTTGGTGCGGTCACCGAGGGCCGCCTGCATCCGCTCCAGGACGCGCACGTCGTCGATGGCCTCGTAGGAGGGGGACAGGAAGGCGCGGATGATGCCGTCGCTGTCGGCCTTGGCCTTCTCGTGGCGCCGGGAGCGGATCAGCATGTGGGTGCTGGTGTCGCGCGAGAGGCGGCGCTGGATCTCCTCCTGCACCTCCTCATCGGTGATCGCGTGCTTCTCGGTCATGAACCAGGTCTCCCACTTGATGCCGAGGCGCTGGGCCAGCTGCTTCAGCGAGTGCTGGTTCGTCTCGAGCCAGCCGCGGCCGGGGACGTAGATGCGGCCGCTCCGCATGAACCGGCACGTCCGCAGGTCCACGATCTGGTCGGGGTGGTTGAGGTCGTGCAGCTTCTCCGCCCGATGCCGGATGGTGTCAAAGCTGCGAAGGTCTTTGTCGCTGAACTGTGCCATGGCCCTGTCCCTCCTCCTCTGTGGGGAAACCGTGTTTGATCAGGACGTCCCTCTTGGCCGACTCGAGGAACTCCCGGAACTTCTGCTCGGTGTCAGGAGACCACACGGTGGTGCGGCTGAACCCGTGGGTCTGCTGACCATTGTTGCCAGTGAACGCGTACTTCAGATCGAGCTTGCCCTCGAACAGGTTGTAGGTCAGCTCGGTCATGAGCACGCCGGTGATCTTCTCGGGGGGCATCAGCCCGGCACCGTTCGCGTCAGCTCGCGGTAGGTCTCCACGCCCCTCTCCCAGAGGCGCCCGAGGAAGAACTCGGTGAGCTGAGCCGCCAGCTCGAAGCCTTCCACCATCCCGGGACGGCTCTGGTCGCAGGCGACAGAGACCATCACCGACACGCCCACACCGTTCCCGTACTCCTTCTCCCCGATGTCGAGCCCGGCCGACACGCGGCCCTGCCCGTCACCGACGATCTCCTTCAGGTCGTCCGACATCTTCATCCTCCCTCCGAGGTTCTGGATCTCCTCGTCGATGTCCCAGCCGGTCCAGTTGTAGCCGTCTCTGGTGAGCTTCTGACGGCCGTCCTTCGGGTCCTCGTAGAACACCTCGATCGTGCCGAAGACACGAGGAGCCCGGGCCTTGAGCACTACAGCGGCTTGCTCTCCTCCGGCGTGCTGACCGCCAGGGAGCTGACCTTCTCCTCCCATGCCTTCTCCCTCAGCTGCTCGAAGACCTGACCGTCGCAGTTGTCCTCGGCGGCCTTGCCATCGATCTGGAAGTTGAGCGTGACCTGGACCACGTTCCGGTCGACGAGGTCCTGGTAGATGCCCAGGTCCCTGGCGATGTCGGCGTTGAAGTGGTAGTCCGGCAGCGCGATGATGACCGGCGGGTCGGTCTGCGACAGCGCCTCGAACACGCCGAGCTCGTCAGCGGCCTCGAGGAACCTCTCGACGACCCACCCACGCGACCTGCGGGGCTGGACCAGGAACTCGCCGAAGCGGCTCTCGCCCAGCTGCGGGTCGTCCTCGGCGTGCGGTAGGAAGAACTGCTTCAGCGCCGTCTTGATCTCCGCCATCTTGGTGTTGCGGCGTACCTGGATGGCCTCGAGGTGGGAGAAGAACGCAGGGTTCTCCTTCTTGGCCTCCTCGACCATCCCGGTGAGCTCGTCGTCGGCCTCCCGGAACTCGTCCAGCATCTGCCTGAGATCGTCCGGGAGCTGGTCCTCTTTCATCCGTCTCGCCATCTCATCCTCCGACTTCGGCGTCTCGGTCGGGCATCTCCACGCCGAACGCCAGGTAGTTGATCTCGTCCACGAGCGCCAGTGCGCTCTTGAGGTCCTTGAACCAGGTCGCGGCCACGCCGTCCTTCTCATCGAAGTCCTGGATGCGGTCGACGTAGCTGGGATGGTGTGCGGCGAAGACGGGGTACTCGACCTCGACGAGCTCGCCTGGCACCTTGAGGCTGTAGAGCTTGCCTCGAGCTGCGTTGATGCCCTCTCGGGCCTTGGTGAGGAACTGGAACGCGGTTCGGCCGAGGGCGATGATGAGGATGGGGTCCACGACGTAGAGCTCTCGGATGAGCCGGGGCCAGCACTCCTTCATCTCTGTGGTGGTGGGATCGCGGTTGTCCTGCGGACGGCAGAGCACGATGTTGGTGAACCAGAACGTCTCGTGCAGCAGTTCCCGCAGGGAGTGGAAGTCGATGGGAGCGCCGACGCGGCCGGAGAAGATGTTGGCGAAGCGCTCGTCGTAGAGGTGTAGGTTGAGGAGCGCCTCCATCAGGATCTGGCCGGCGGCGCCCACGAACGGGATTGCACGCTCGTCCTCGTCCTCCGTTCCCCCAGGCGCCTCACCGACCAGGACGATGGGCCCGGGCTGCGCGTAGAGAGCGCCGCTGCCGAAGACCATCTGTCCGCGGTCAGCGTGCAGCGGGCACTTCTCGCAGCCCTTCCACTCGTCCATGAGGGCGAGAATCTGGGCTTCTTTGTCCATCATTCCCTCCCGCGCAGCTTCGAGTAATCAAGGCCTACCGGAGGACGTATAACAGATCCGTCTGACACGTTTTCGCCCTTGGCGGCCTTCCGATAGGCGTCCCACGTCCGGTTGAGCATCTCGCCCGTCGGGAAGTAGTAGATGACCTGGTCGAGCCGGACGTGCATCTCGGGCAGTGGAGCGTCGGCGTAGTCCACCGGGAGCACCGTCTCCAGCACCTTCATGTTCGTGACCTGTCCGGTGGCCATGTCGGCCTGGGGGACCAGCTGCACCACGAGGTGCATCACGTTCTGGACGATCGTGATCGCGTCCGGCTTCCCGGTGACGACCTTGTCCTTCTCGATGAGGCCGATGTAGCGGTTGGGGGCATCGTGGATCACCACGAGGACGTGGGTGGGCTCGGTCTTCTCGCTCACGGTGTACACTCCAGTCTGTCTGCCCAATCGACGACCCGGTAGTTGTAGCCGAGCCGTCGGAACGACTTCTTGGTCGTCCGGCAGACCTTGAGGACCTTCTCGACACGGTTATCCTCGACGATGACGACGAGGGGCTTCTGCTTCCCTTCACGGCGACGCTGAATGCGACCCACGGCCTGCTCGACCCAGTTCTTCGAGCCGAACGGCGTGAGGATCATCAGCGTATCCAGCGAGGGCTCATCGAGCCCCTCGGCCGCGATCTGGATGGTGGCGAACACGAGTTGGCGCTGCAGCATCTCGAAGCGTAGGTCCTGGGCCACCTCGCCGATGCACAACCCCGACTCCGGGAACATCTCGTGCATCGTCTTGAGGTGCTCGACGCTGTGGCTCAGGGCGAGGATCCTGCGGCCGCTCTTGAGCAGGTTGCGGACGTGCATTGCGATGATACCGTTCCGCTCCTCGTTGCGGCCGAGCCACCCGCGTAGCTTGGAGAGGTGGATGGAGCCGGTGACGTCCAGCACCTCCTCCTTCACCTGCGCGTTCTGCATGTCGAGCCACGTCGGTACTCGCATGAAGAAGATGTCTGGCACCAGGTCCTGGCTGACGTCGCTGTAGATGATGGGCCCCAGATGGAAGAAGAACACGTTCTCCCGACCGTCCTCCCTCTCCGGAGTAGCAGTGAGTCCGAAGCGCTGCCCGTAGAAGAGGGGAGCGGTCCTGGAGAACCAGGGGGCGGCCAGGTGGTGGACCTCGTCGAAGATGGTGAGCCCCCAGCGATGTCGGAACTGTGGGGGCATCTCGTGCGCCCGACCAGCGAGGGTGTGGATCATCGCCAGGCAGATGGGGTGCTCCCAGTCGAACTTGTCGCCCTGGACGGTGCCGATCTCTCCGTCGTAGTCGAGGTGCTCCCGGATCCGCTCCTTCCACTGGTCGACGAGCGTGGTGTTGTGGACGATCACGATGGTAGGCACCTTGAGCTGCGCCGCGAGCCAGAGAGCGATGACGGTCTTGCCCTTCCCGCAGGCGAGGTTGAGCACACCTCCGCGGTTGGAGATCATCGCCTGCATCGAGTCACGCTGGGTCTGGTTGCGGGGGATGATGTTGGTCCGGAACGGGACGTGCTCGAAGTTCTTGGGAGTCATGTCCACGACCGGGAACTTGAAGTCTGCGTACTGGTGCTGCTTGGCGAATTCTCGAGGCACGATGAGATGCGTGGGGGTCTCCTCCCACATCTGGACGAACTCGGCATTCTGTCCGGACGACCAGAACTCCAGCCCGGACTTCACGAAGTTCACCCGGATGAAGCCCTTGGGGAGCCACAGCTGGTTGGTGATGTAGGCACGGGTCGGGTCTGGGTTGAGGAACTTCATGGCTACTCCTTCAGAATGAGACCCACCCCGACAGCGCGTGTGGTGGTAGCTCCCTGGCAGATCCTTCTCCGCCGTATTGGGCGCAGGTGTTGGCAGAGACCCACTCGACCCACTCGACGAACGCGGCCACCACATCCTCTTCCGAGTCCTCTGTCTCGAATCTCCCGATACAGCAGTCGCTCACGTCGCAGTCGAACCAGAAGAACACGTACCCGCCCGGTTGGTGGCCGTTCCTGCTCTTCTTGGGCCTAGAGAGGACCACCACATCGTCGTCGAACATCTTGAGGGAAGCGTGGAAGACACGACCCTCCTCTGATGCGAGTTCCAGTACCTTCTCCTTCGTCCCCTTGAACTTGGACCACTGGAATGCGCCAGGGGGCTCCCGGATGGAGATCTCGTCGACGTCGTCTGTCCACCGGGTGTAGCGGTCGAGGACGAAGACCTTGATGGGATCGACGTAGTTGATGAACCCGTTGAGGAACGTGCTGCTGATGTAGCTCCACCAGACGTTCAGTGGGAGGGGGTTGGAGGCCACGTCGTCGGGGTATTCTACCTCTTGTGTGAAGTAGTCGAGGAACTTCATCGCTGCTGCTCCTTCTTCCTCTCGGCCTCCTTGCTACGGAGGTGCATGAGCTCGTTGAGCCACGCGGCGAGACGATCGTTGCCGGTGTTCTTGGCGTCCTTGATGGTAGCGATCAGCTCCTCGTTCTCGTGGCGTCTCTCCAGCTCCCAGGGGTTGAGCGGGCCGGTGGTCTTCCTGGTGGCGGACGCCCGAGGAGAGGCGCACTCGGGCATCTCGTGGATGTGGTGCTGGAAGTCGGCGCGCAGGGTAGTGATCTTCTGATCCAGCAGAAGGGAGGCCTTGCGCCAGTCGTCCAGCTCGACGAGCTTCTTGCGGAGGGCGAGCTGCGCGAGCGGGGCATCCCGGAACTCGTACTGTTCCTTGGCCTCACCCCCGCTCATCAGGTAGAGCATCGCGAGGTCGCAGTGCAGCTCGTCCTCCCCCTTGTCAGCCGTCTTGAAGAGCGTCACGCAGCAGCGTCCACCCGTGATGGACTTGACCTTACCTATACGGTAGTCCGCGCTGCGCTCGCACACGACCGAACCGACCTCGATGCGTGTGTCAGTCATCGTATCCCTCCCCGTCCGTCTCCTCACATTCGAGGCATTGGCAGCCACGGCCGCCAGGGTTGCAGTTGTCGCAAGTCGCCAGCCCGCAGGAGGGGCAGATCGGGAAGCGAGAGAAGCCTCGCTCCTCGAGCTCCTTCTGCTCCTCGTCGATGACGATCTCGTGCCCGCACTTCGGACAGGTGTCCTTCTCGGGCTCGGCCTTCTCGAGGACCATCCAGCCCTCGCCCAGTTCGGCCTCCTCCTTGGAGAGGTTGGAGCCCTCGGGCACGTCGCCTCCGATGCGGGCCAGGGCGATGGGCCACGAGTAGTCGTAGAGGTGCAGCCCCTTGGACATCGCGATCAGCTCGCCGTCCTCGACTCCGATGAGGGACGCCATGTTCTCCTTGAGGAGCTGCAGGCCGCCGAGGTTCTCGGGGAGGCCGCCCCAGAGGTCCCAGGAGCGGAAGTACACGAAGAAGTGAAGCTGCTCGTTCATCACCCTACAGTCGATGAGCCGCAGGCACGGAGGGTGCTTCTGGTCGATGGACTCGGGGCCGCCGATGTTCATCGTGGCTTGGTTGGAGTTGCCGCCGCTGCGCTTCAGCATCTCGACGACCTTGAACATCTGCTGCTTGATGTACTGGCCGTAGGTGTAGATCTCGTTCTTGTGCGCCTGGTCGTCCATGAGGTAGGTCGCGCAGTAGTTGACGATGGTGTCGTCGTCAGTGACCGGGGGAACGCCCTCGGGCATGATCGGAGCCAGCGGCCGGGTGCCGGGGTGGGTGACATGCAGCACGGCCATGTCGAACTCGAGGCGCTTGTGACCCTCGTAGGAACCCTCCCCGACGATCCAGGTACGACCCTCCTGGAAGAGCCGGCGCACGAGCTCGAAGTGGAGCTTGTCAAGGTTGTGGGTCTTGATTGTGACGATGTTGAGACTCATGAGATCACCTCCACGCTGGTCTCGTCCACCGGGATACCGGCTTTCAGCAAGGCGTCCTGGAAGACGCCGGTCCTGATGGCCTGCTCCAGCTGCTCGGCCGTGGTGCCACGGGGTACTCGGATGGAGAGAGCGGCGGCCGGTTTGCACTCCTCGATTCCCAGGCGCTCGGTCAGCAGCCCCTCGAGGAGGAAGAAGTAGTTGATGCAGTCCCCGATCTTCTCGTCGATGAGCTCCTGTGAGAGAGGGACCTGGCCGTCGATGATGTCCAGGACGCTGATGAGGTGCTTGGTCAGGTAACCCCACAGGGCGCGCTCCGGGGAGACGCCGGCGATCTCACCACCGCGCTTGAAGTTGTGGAAGCGCTCCTCTCCGCGGTTGTAGTGGCGCCCCTTCTTCCCCAACACGTTGCCGATGATGCCCAATCGGCGCTCCACAATCTCCCCGAACTTCTCGAAAGTCATTCCTCGTCCTCCTCGACGTGTAGAAGTTGCCCGGTGACCTTCTTGACCACGAAGTGGACGACACCGAGCAGGTAGTTGGAGTTCTCGACCTTGCGATCGACCGGGATCTCAGCCTCGGTCATCACCTCGTCGACGTACTGCTTGAATTCCTGGACGAACAGGTCCGCGAATGCCGATACCTCTTCGAGGTCGACCAGCTCAGAGGCTTCCCCCGCGAACTTGATGCGAAGGAACTCGTACTTCAGCGCGAATGCCTCGAATGGGGGGAGGGGGAGAGCCTCGCACATCTTCTTTACGAGGTCAGCTGATGGCATCCGCCTGCCGGATTCCACCAACCTGAGATACTCGGTACTCACCCCCAGCTTCTTCGCCAGCGGACTACGCTTCTTCCCTCTTGCCACCCGGAGCTGCTTGAGGGTCTCGCCGAGGCTGTTCATGTGTCCCTCCGAATGCTGTGGTCTACCAGGGTGCCCTGACGTGGACAACTAGTAGCGGAAGATGCCGCCCAGGTACCGGGCGATGACGTCGTGCATCTCGTCCCAGGCCGACTGCACTGCCCCGAGGAGCATGTTGTGTCCGACCTGCTGGATCAGCGGCGTCTCCTCCCGCTGATCTTCGGTGGCCTGTGGGTTGTTGTGCCGGAGCCCGGGTGGTGATCCTCGCTGGATCGAGATCCCGCCGCCGCTCTGGCGCCCGCGGTAGGACCGCTCGTACTGCGACAGGCACGACGTCCGGAACGCGCACTGGCTCCGGCAGTCGTGGTCGTCGTAGTCGTAGCCGTAGCCCCAACATTCGGGCGCACCTTGGGGTGTCGTGACCTGCCCTCCGACACCGCCAGAGAATCTGCTACCAATCGCCATCTTAGAATCCTCCGCTGGCTAGGACGTAAGTCCGGTTTAACACTTGTCTCCCTTATAGCGGAGGAACCCCCTCGCTTTCGCTTGACGATCGGGGGTCTGTCGCCGTAAGATCCCTGTCGCACAGGTGCTTGGAGGTGAATCGTGAGCATGGCTGCTATGGTGCTCGACGTCTACGACGACCCGGAGTACTCCGTCCTGCGCCAGGCATGGCCCGACGCGGACTCGATGCCGGGGTTCGTGAAGACGGCTTCCTTCATGTCCCCGGAGCAGCTCGATGCCCTCCCGGACGACCACTTCGCGCTCGTCCTGGTGGACTCTCACCACGGCCTGAAGATGAGGAAGTACGCGATGGTGGACCCGGCGCACACCGCCATGTCCACGGTCTACTTCCTGGCCAACAGGCACGCGCTGACCGAGGAAGCGGCCAAGACGGCCGCGGCCCGGCTCGTCAACGCCTGCCTCACGCACGGGCTGGAGCCGCCGGCGCAGCTCCTGCTGGAGCTCGAGCAGGAGAAGACGGCCGATCTCTACCCGTCAGGCACTCTCCGCGACCTGACGACGCCGCCCTCTCCGGACAAGGAGCCCGAGCGCAGCTACACCGACCACTTCCCCTCCCCCGAGCTGCGTGCTCAGGCTTCCCAGATCCAGCAGGCGGTCGACGAGTGCAACCTCAAGCAGGACGAGCTGCGCCTCCGTCAGGACGAGCTCCGGAACCAGGCCAAGCGCCTGGAGATGGAGCAGGTCAACCAGATCAGGTTGACGCAGGGAGAGAAGGTCGCGTCTCTGTGGGTGGGCGGTACTCTACGGTCCTTGACTGCTCCGGAAGGGTCGAACGAGGCCGCTCCGTGCAGTCCGAGCAGCAGGCCCTACCCGGACTACTTCCCGGACCCCCAGCTACGCGCCCAGGCCCAGCAGCTGCAGCTGCAGGACGACCAGCTCAGTATGCAGATGGACGAGCTCCGTCTGCGTCAGCAGGAGGTCGAAGTCGCGGCCAAGCGGCTCGAGCTCACCCAGGTCCAGCATCTGCAACACGCACAGCAGCCGCAGGAGCAGCAGGAGGGAGCCTCGCCATACGTCCCGGATGCCGAGCCTCCTCCCCCGCAGCCCCAGGTCGAGAAGAACTCGGCCGCTGACTGCCTTCTCGTCATCCATGGAGAGCCGAAGTTCCCCGTCAGGAACTACGGCGAGGTGGAGAAGGCCGCGGGGTGGTTCCTGCAGCACCACCAGGGACTGCCCCCGGAGATGCGGCGAGAGTACTGCACGAAGCTCGCGGCCCGGGCCCACGGGTGGGGCATCACCCTGCCGGATGTGATCGAGAAGTACGGCAGCCTCGAGGTCGATCCGCGCCGTCGGGTCTACTTCGACCTGCGTAAGCAGGCGTGCGCCGACTCCTTCCACACGCAGCTCGACAACCTCTGCAAGATGGCCGCCGGCGTCGACCCCGAGGTGCTGGTCATCGCGCTGTCCGAGCTCGACAAGGAGGCAGGACTCGACCGCTTCTACGACCGGGGGATCCCCGACCCCTACCTCTCCCTGTTCGGTATCACCAAGATGGCCGGCGACTACGTCAACGACCAGTGGAGCTGGACCAACGACCTGGGTGACACCCTCACCGAGGATGCCCTGACCAACCTGCTGCAGGTGGAGAGCTACCGGCAGAAGCTGGAGGACCGCTTCGACAGCGCGTTCGTCAAGGCCCTCTCGGCAGATCCCATCTCGGTGTTCGAGTCGCTGCCCACTCCCATCAAGACGATCATCGCGCGTATCGCCGCCCCGTCCACATGAGGTGATCGTGGATCACCTCGACCCCGCAGAGAGGTTCTTCCATCAGCTCCTCCAGGACGAGGAAGAGGAGAAGAACGCCGCCGTTCTCCCGTCCGAGGTAACCGACGAGGAGCCGCCTACCAAGCCGGTGACTCCACACAACTTGTTCCGTCACCACGACACGCACCCGGTCATCCTCGACACGGCGCTCCTCAAGCTCTTCGGGACCGAGTGGTTCGAGTGGGAGCCGGCGACTCTCTGGGAGGAGTTGAAGCGCAGGCTTCCCGCTGGTGGCCCGAGCGAGCTCAACAGGAACAAGATCCAGGCGGTGAAGACACTGCACATGAACAACTTCCCTTGGGAGACCTGGGAGGTGTTCGTTCCAATCGCTCTCGCGCTCAACAACGTGGTCCCGATCTTCACCATGATCCACAAGCTGTCTGTCCCGCAGGTGATGGCTGCAGTCAACACCATCAGGCAGATCCGAGATGAGGAGTACGATCCCGAGGTACGTAGGTACCTGGCTGCGTGCTTCCTCGACGAGGGGGTGGTCTACGCCCCCCCGCCGGTGAGCTTCATCCAGATGGACATCTCGCAGCCGCACTACCGATGCCTGGACTGTGGGAACGAGGACCAGGACGACCTGGTGGATGGCGTCTGCGACGTGTGCTCGGAGAGGTTCACCGACGACAAGCCGCTCGACTTGAAGCCCAACCCCGACCTGGTCCCGAGGATCAAGGAGGGTGAGGGGCGTCGGCTCGAGCGCTTCTACAAGTACCCGTTCGAGGAAGTCGAGAAGGCGTACAACGCTGTGAAGGGCCAGCCTACGGAATCGCTGTCCCTGCCCGAGACCCGGGTGGGTGTGCAGGTGATGAAGCTGCTCGTCGCGAGGGACTACATCGCCCTGCGTACTGCACAGCTATCCGACCAGGCCAAGGTTCTGCAGACGTGGTTGGAGACGCGGTGATGCAACAGGGCAGAGCAGTGCTGTTGCTCGAGCAGGCTGCCGTCCAGGCGCAGCTCGAGAAGGACGCCGGGGTCGTCGACATCGCCAAGACCCTCGGCGGTCGCGCCGCTGGTTGGGGCCGGACGATGGGGAGCGCCCTGCGCAACCCACTGCAGACCGCTCGAGCAGGCTGGCGCAGCATGGAGGCCGGCAGACTGGCACGGCAAGGTGCCCAGCTCGCTTCCGGTACCGGAGAGGCCGGCTGGAAGCCCATCATCGAGATGGCCAAGAAGGATCCGGCGCGGCTGAAGGAGCTCCAGTCTGCCTATCAGCAGGCGACCGGGAGCGGCGGCCGAAGGTTCCTCGGTCTGATGGGACCGAGCAAGGCCACCCACCTGCTCGAGGAGAGCAAGGGCCTGGGAGAGGCGATCCGTAGCGGCGGGGTGAGGGGGGCGGCCGAGGAGCTGTCGAGGTCGGGCTGGACGGGGCAGGGCCGCATCACCAAGTACCTCCCTGGGAGGAAGGCCTCGGTTGCCCTGGCAGTACCGCAGGCGGCAACGGCTCTCCGCAAGCCCACGGAGGAGGAGAAGGCCCAGGGCCTCACCAGAGGTCGGAAGGCCGGACGAGCTCTCGGCCGATCTGCTGCTCTCCTCGTCACGGCCGCCAACCCGATGAGCTGGATGGGGACGATGGCTGCAGAGAGCGCACTCCGAAGAGGAGGGGAGACGCTCGGCAGCGGTATCAGCCGCGGCTACGGAGCGGTGGCCGGTCGTCCGGCGCAGGTCGCACAGGGAGTCGCTAGATGAGCGTCACGGGCATCGGCGGATCAGTCGGCGGATTCAACCGATTCCGTACTCCATTCTCTACTCGCAGCGGGGTGAGGTACCCCAGCCCGTTCTTCGACATCGGAAGCACGTTCCTCCCATCCAACTTCAAGCAGCTGATGCGGTGGTGCAGGTACTACTTCCTGGTCCACCCACTCATCAACGCCGTGGTCTTCAAGATGGCCGAGTACGCCATCACCCCCCTCATCGTGAAGACCCAGGACAACAAGCTGCTCGGTGACTACACCACGCTCATCGAAGACGTGCTGAAGCTGCGCCCGTTCAGCATCGAGGTCGGGCTCGACTACTACGCCTACGGCAACTGCTTCGTCTCGGTCTACTACCCGTTCAAGAAGTATCTCGTCTGCAAGCAGTGCGGATCGCACTGGGACATCAAGGACACTCGCAGCGGGATGAAGTACGACTTCCGTAACCTGAAGTACCACATCAAGGGCTGCCCGAAGTGTGGACACGCAGGAGAGGCTGGTGTTCTCGACCACCACGTACCCTCCGTCCGGGAGATCCGGCTCGTTCGCTGGGACCCGGAGCATGTCGACATCGAGTACTGCCCGACCACGGGTGAGCACCGCTACTACTACCGTCTGCCTCTGCAGCTGAAGAACGACATCACCATCGGGAAACGGGAGGTCATCGAGACCGTACCCGACATCTACATCGAGGCGATGCGGAAGGGGAAGTCTGTCCTGTTCAACCCGGACAACCTCTTCCACATGAAGCGGCCGACCATCGCACAGAAGGACATGGGCTGGGGGATGCCCATGATCCTGCCGGTGCTCAAGGACGCCTACTACATGCAGATCCTGCGGAAGGGGCAGGAGGCCATCGCGCAGGAGCACATCGTCCCTCTGCGCGTCCTGTTCCCGCAGGCAGGCTCCGGGACCAGCGACCCCTACACGACTATCAATCTCGACGAGTGGACCCACCGCATCGAGGGAGAGATCTCGAAGTGGAAGCTGGACCCGAACTACATCCCGGTGCTGCCGCTGCCCATCGGCCACCAGATCATCGGTGGCAACGGACGGGCGATGATCCTTCACCAGGAGCTCCGGATGGAGGCGGAGACGATCATCGCTGGTATGGGCGTGCCCCAGGAGTTCATCTTCGGGGGTCTACAGTACAGCGGCAGCAACGTCTCGATGCGGATGCTCGAGAACCACTTCCTCGGATACCGGCACAGCCTGTTGCACCTCGTGCGGGACTTCGTGCTCCACAAGGTCGCCAACTTCCTTGGCTGGGCCAAGGTGGACGTGGAGTTCCGTCGGTTCAAGATGGCCGACGACCTGCAGCGGCTGTTCTTCTTCCAGCAGCTCAACCAGGCGGGTAAGGTATCCGACCGGACGCTCCTCATCGAGGCCGATCTCGATCCGCAGGTCGAGCAGACCTACCTCGACTCCGAGCTGGCCAAGTCCATCGAGACGCAGCGCCGGACCCAGGTGGGCTCCGCTGCGGTGCAGGGCGAGGCCCAGCTCGTGAACATGCGCTACACCAACCGGGCCCAGGCCGAGGGAATGAAGGCACAGATGCTCGCCCAGGCTGAGGCGCAGCGGGAGATGGAGACCGGAACGGCTGCGCCGCCGCCTCCCGAACCCCAGCCGGCTCCCACCGAGGCGCCTGGTGCGCTGCCGGGTGAGTCCCAGCTGACCGTGGCCAGCCGCGGCGGAGGCATCGACCTCATGACCGAGGCCCGAAGGGCCGTCAGCTACCTGAACCAGGTGGCGCAGTCGGACCCGGAGGAGGCCAACCGGATGGTGAAGTTCATGCGGCAGAGGAACCCGCAGATGTTCAGCCTCGTTGCTCGCATCCTGCAGGAGCAGCGAGGAGGTAACGAGAATCCTCTGGACGCTCGACAGCAGCCGATGCCGGAGCAGCGTCCTCCGAGAAGGGCGGCGATGGGATGAAGCCGGGACGTGCCATCCAGATGCTAGAGAAGACCGCGCTGAGCTACGGCGCCGCCGGAGCGCTGGGAGCCGGTACCGGGGCGGTGATCGGGGGTCTGACTGCGAAGAAGGACCCGGAGACGGGCAAGCGACAGGGAGCCCTCGGCCGAGCCGTCAAAGGAGCGCTGGTCGGGGCTGGTACCGGACTCGCCGCCAAGGGGATGCACGGCCTCGGAGAGCGGAGCGGGTTGAAGAGAGGGCTCGAGAAGGGCATACAGCTCGGGGAGCAGCAGGGGAGCATCAAGGGCTACCAAGCAGCCAGGAAGGCCTACGCCCCGCGTCTGGCTCCGAAGTAAAAGAAAGGCGGGGTTTCCCCCGCCGTGAATCATGACGATCACCCCCCTTCTGCTATCTAGTTCAGTTCGTCTTTCTTCTTGCCGGCCACCGCCGCGGCCGACTGGATGACGGACTGCACCTCGGGCGGCAGGTTCGCTGACTCGAGCCCCTTCACGTCCACCGCGTAGCACCAGTTGCGGTAGTCGACGAGGACCAGTGCGAACTGTCCGCCGGCGCCGAGGACCTTGCGCGCCTGGGCCATGCCCTGCATCCCGGCGAGGTTGAAGTTCCCCTCGTCCTCGGACTTGAGGTGTTGGCCAGCGACGAGGATGCTCTTGAACAGGACGTGCGCGGCGAGGGAGCGGCCGAGGGGCTCGATGAAGCGGTCAGGGAGCTCGCCGATGTTGCGGTGCTCCTCTGGGAGGGAGTCGATGCGAGACCCAGTCTCCCGGTTGCGGCGCTCGAACACCTGCAGGATGTTGGCGAACGCCCGGTCGGACTCGCGCTCGATCATCGCGTTCAGGGCCGAGACCTCCTCGGGGGTGACGGGCTCGATGGTCATCGTCGATCTGATGAGGTCGGGGATCGCCGCTCGCGCTGCGGCGAGGCAGCGTTCGGTGGGTGTGAGCTTCGGATCGGTCATGGTCTCCTCCGTTTGGAAACGGACGCCTGCAGGAGGGCGTCCTCCAGCCCGCAGGCTGGGCACGTCCCCAGGGTGTAGTACCCCAGGGAGATCTGGTCTTGGTCACAGAACGAGCAGATCCAGCGAAGGTCGGACCTGTCACCGAATCGATCGTCGAAGTGGGGGCAGTCGGCGCAGGCGAGGGCCGAGCACATCAGCCGATCACCGTCGGAGTCCTCGAAGAGGAACGGGCACGCTGCGATGACCGTATCCCTCGAGGGAGCATTCGGGACTCCTGTGTCCTCCAGGTCCGTCTCCAGGTTCACCTTCTTGAGCCTGCGGTGGTACTCATCGAGCATGATCCCTCCCGCTAGAGGCTCGCCCGGATGCCTCCCAGCTGTCAATGAGTAGACGCTGGGAGACGTAGCCGCAGAAGCCGGCGAGAGCGGACCAGAAGACTATTCTCCAGAACATCCCCACCTCCCCATGACGGCCTCCCACAGCAGCTTGAAGAAAATCGTAATGGAATTCTCGCTCTTCACAGTCAACCCTCCTCCGATGTAGGTACAGAAAGGACTTCTAACACCCTTATACCGCTGACACTGGACTGATTGCGGGCGGTTCTGGTAGAGTAGCTCGCGCAAGGAGATCGCTTCATGCCGAGCATCGACCCGCGGGAGTCATTCGAGGTCCTGAAGAGGCAGACAGCCGAGGCCATCGGTGACTTCTTCCCGTTCGAGGGCCGTAACCACCGGCTGGAGCTACAGAAGATCGAGTTCGACGACAAGCTCGACCCAGACGACATCCAGTCCCAGGCCAAGGCCAAGTTCGGAGAGCGTACCTGGGGCGTGCCGGTCAGGGCGAAGATGCGTCTGGTGGAGAAGGGAACCGGGAAGGTCCTCGACGAGCGAGAGATGCAGGTCGCGCGCCTGCCCAAGCTGACCTCTCGCTATTCCTACATCGTGGACGGAACCGAGTGGCAGGTGGACAACCAGCTCCGGCTGAAGTCCGGCGCTTACCACATGATGCGCAGGAACGGGGAGCTCACCAGCCAGTTCAACCTCGCCCGCGGCCGTGGATTCAACGTCGACTTCAAGCCCGACCAGAGGAAGTTCTCGATCAAGTACGGGGACTCCAACATCGCCCTCGCTCCCATCCTCAAGACCCTCGGCGTCTCCGAGGACGGGATGCGTCAGATGTGGGGCGACGAGATCTACCGGGCCAACATGGCCGTCGATGGGGAGAAGGAGCTCCGCAAGTTCGTCAAGGCGGCCACTGGTAAGGAGCCCACCGACATGGACGCCGCCCGGGCAGTCGTCCGGGACACCTTCGGCAACACCAAGATCTACCCAGAGACGACGCAGGCCACGCTAGGCAAGGCGTTCTCGTCTGTGAACGGAGAGGCCCTCGCGAGATCCTCGTCGAAGCTGCTAGGCATCAGCCGCGGAGACCAGAACCCGGACGATCGGGACTCCCTCGAGTTCAAGGAGATCCTTGGTGTCGAGGACTTCATCTCCGAGCGCATTCGGGAGAACGGACGGAAGATCAAGGCGCGGCTGCGCAACAACATCGACCGGAAGGCCTCGGCTCGTGAGATCCTGCCACCGGACCTCTTCAGCAAGCCGGTCAAGCTCTTCTTCACCAACACGCAGCTCTCGCAGAGGCCCGACCAGACCAACCCCCTCGAGATGATCTCGGGTCACATGCAGACCACCATCACTGGAGAGCACGGTATCCAGGAGGCCCACGCCATCACCGACGATGCCAAGTCGGTGAGCCCCTCGTCGCTGGGGTTCCTCGACCCGGTCAACACACCGGAGGGTCCGAAGACCGGAGTCACGTTGCAGATGGCCTCTGGTGCCTACAAGAGAGGCAAGAACCTCTACACCAAGGCGTACAATACCAAGACCGGGAAGATGGAGGAGGTGGACGTCGCCACCCTCGGACGCAGCACGGTTGTGTTCCCCGACCAGGTGACCTGGGACAAGGGCAAGCCGAAGGCGAAGGGGAAGATCGCGGTGTCCGGTGCCGGCGGCGACGTCGACGAGATCACCAGCCTGCGTCAGGCCGACTACGTGATGCCCAGCGCGCCGGCGATGTTCGGTCTGGCCACCAACCTCATCCCGTTCCTTCACAGCAACGAGGGCACTCGGGCGATGACGGCGTCGCGCCAGCAGCAGCAGGCCGTGCCGCTCAAGTACCGAGAGGCACCTCTTGTCCAGAACGCTTCGCTCGGAAAGAACACGTTCGAGGAGGTGGCCGGAAAGCTATCGACCCCGAGTGCTCCGGTTTCTGGGGAGGTCGTCGGCGTCACGAGTCGTCACATGACGATACGTGACGGCAGCGGACAGACGCACAAGGTTCAGCTCTACGACAACTTCCCACTCAACGATGGGAAGAGCTACCTGAGCAACGAGCCGCTGTTCAAGAAGGGCGACAAGGTCGAGAAGGGCCAGACCCTGGCCGACAGCAACTTCACCAGAGGTGGGCAGCTCGCCCTCGGTACTAACCTCAAGGTCGGCTACCTGCCACTGAAGGGCTACAACTTCGAGGACGGGGTGGTCATCTCGGAGAGCGCAGCGCAGAAGTTGACCTCCGAGCATCTGCACCAGCCGTCGTTCGAGGCGTCCGAGGGTGTGGTCCACGACAAGGGCCTCTTCGACGCCTACTACGGAACGAAGCTGCTAGAGGCGAACGCGAAGAAGCTCGGAGACGATGGGATCATCCGGGTGGGCCAGAAGGTGGAGGAGGGAGACGTCATCGTCGCCGGGCTCCGCAAAGTCGAGGACCTCAACGCCGAGCAGCAGGTGCTGAAGCGTGCCGGCAAGGGCATCATCAAGCCCTACAACGACGCCAGTCTGTCGTGGGACAAGCCGACGAAGGGCACCGTCGTCCGCGTCGTCAAGAACAAGGGAAAGGTTACCGTCCACGTCCGCACCGACGAGCCTGCCGAGGTGGGGGACAAGGTGGTTGGCCGCCACGGCAACAAGGGTATCATCACCCAGATCGTCCCCGACCACGAGATGCCCCATGATGGAGAGGGAAAGCCGATCCAGATCGCACTCAATCCCGCCGGCGTGCCGGGCCGTATCAACCTCGGGCAGGTGCTCGAGACCGCGGCCGGGAAGATCGCAGAGAAGGATGGCAGGACATTCCTCTCCAGGAACTTCTCGGACAAGAACCAGGACCAGACCGAGGCCATCCAGGAGGAGCTGAAGAAGAGGGGACTCTCTGACACCGAGACACTCTACGACCCGGTCACGAAGAAGCCCATCGGTCAGGTGCTCACCGGGAACCAGTACATCCTGAAGGAGAAGCACCAGGTCGAGAAGAAGATGTCGGCCCGCTCGGCCGAGGCCTACGACATGACCAACATCCCCAAGGGAGGAGGTCCGCACGGGGCCCAGTCCATCGGCTCCCTCGGGATGTACGCGATGCTCGCCCACGGCGCCAGGTCCAACATCCGGGAGATGCAGACGCTCAAGGCGGACAAGAACGATGACTTCTGGCTCGACATCCAGGAGGGGTTGCCCATCCCTCCGCCGAAGGTGCCGTTCGCCTACGAGAAATTCAAGGGGATGCTCAACGTCCTCGGCGTCGACGTGAAGAAGCAAGGCGTCAGCAGCCTCGGACTCGTTCCACTCACCGACAAGGACGTCCTCGAGATGTCCAACGGCGAGCTCAAGAACCCAGGCCGGCGTGTCCGCGGCAAGGACCTGCGCCCCGAGTCCGGAGGTCTGTTCGATCCGAAGGTCACTGGTGGGCTCGAGGGAGAGAAGTGGTCACACATCACGCTCGCTGATCGGATGCCCAACCCGACGTTTGAGCCGGCCATCCTCTCGCTCACGGGCATGAGGAAGCAGGACTTCAACTCGGTGATGCGCGGGACCCAGCAGATCGGAGGGAAGACCGGACCAGAAGCCATCGTCGGGATGCTCTCGCAGGTCGATGTGAAGAAGGAGATGTCCGACCTCCAGAAGAGGCTGCCTAACCTGAGCGGCGCACTCCTCAACCGGGCCAACCGGAAGATGAAGATGCTGCAGGCGCTCAACAAGACGGGAATGAAGCCGGCCGAAGCCTACACGATGAGGCACCTGCCGGTGCTCCCCCCGAAGATGCGCCCTGTGCGCCAGCTTCCGACTGGCAGCCTGCGGTACGAGGACTCCAACGAGTTCTACAAGGACCTGGCGCTCACCAACGAGAAGCTCAAGGAGTTCGACCCAGCGCTGCCTCCAGAGGACCGTCTGCCTCTGCAGTGGGAGCTCTACGATGGACTGAAGGCGCTGCAGGGGTTCAACCCTCGTCCCGAGCCGAAGAAGCCCAAGGGCCTGATGCACATCATCGCCGGTGCGGCGCCGAAGGAGGGCTACTTCCAGAAACGGCTGACGGCCAAGCGCCAGGACCTCTCCGGTCGTTCCACCATCATCCCCGAGCCCAACCTCGGCTTCGATGAGGTGGGGCTGCCGTTCAAGATGGCCCGGGAGATGTACAAGCCGTTCATCGTCCGCGAGCTCGTGCAGACCCACGGCTACACGCCCGGTGAGGCTCAGCGACGGATCAAGGAGAACCACCCTGTCGTGAGGAAGGTGCTCGACAAGGTGGTGGACGAGCGGCCGCTGTTGATGAAGCGTGACCCAGTCCTCCACAAGTTCGGGGTGCAGGCATTCAAGCCGAAGATCGTCGGCGGGCAGGCCATCCAGATCCACCCTCTCGTCACCGGCGGCTACAACGCTGACTTCGACGGCGACACGATGGCCGCGTTCGTGCCAGTGACTCACGAGGCTGTCGACGAGGCCAGGAAGATGTTCCCCTCGAACAATCTCTTCTCTCCCGCGACCGGGAAGGTGATGGGGGTACCGGGGCACGAGGCCCAGATCGGTCTCTACAACCTGAGCGAGTGGGGGAAGGGCACCGGTCAGAAGTTCAAGACCGTCGAGGAAGCCGCGAGGGCTGCGGCCAAAGACAAGGTCGGAATCAACGAGGTCATCAACGTGGGAGGCAACGCCACAACGGCGGGTAGAATCCTGCTCGCCCAGGCCGTGCCGGAAGCCACGGGGATGAAGGAGAAGATCCTCCACGACCCCAAGTTCCGGATGGACAAGGGTCAGCTCAAGACCGTGCTCCAGGTGACTGGACAGAAGGCGAAGAACGACTACGGAACCACGGCTACCAAGCTGCTTCGTATGGGAAACCGCTGGTCCTACGAAGACGCAGCTTCGATGAGTCTCCAGGACTTCAGGGCGGACAAGTCGACGAGAGATGCGATCCTCTCCGCCGCGGACAAGCAGGCAACTGCCATCCGCCGCACCGTCAAGAGCCCGGAGGAGAGAGACGCGAAGCTGGTGGATGTCTATACCAAGGCCACCGAGCAGCTCGACCGTGTAGAGCAGCCGAAGTTCTCGGCCTCCGGGAACCGGATGTACAAGTGGGTGGAGTCCGGAGCTCGAGGTGACTGGGACCAGTTCCGCCAGATCGCCGTCGCTCCGATGCTGGTGAAGGACAGCCAGGGGAGGACGGTGCCCGTTCCGATCAAGAAGTCCTACTCGGAAGGGCTCGACACCGCTCAGTTCTGGACCAAGATGCACGGCGTCCGCATGGGCATGGTCCGCAAGACCAAGGGAACGCAGGAGCCGGGCACGCTCACGAAGGACATCGTCAACACGACGATGGACCAGGTCATCACCGGAGAGGACTGCGGCACCGGGCAGGGCATCCTGATGGACGTCGGCTCGAGGGACATCGCTGACCGGTTCCTCTCCAAGTCGGTGAAACTGCGCAACCGAACCCTGCCGAAGGGCACGCTGATCACCCCAGAGGTCCTCGGTCAGCTCCGCAGCAACAACGTGAAGCGCGTCGTCGTTCGATCCCCCCTGAAGTGTGAGCACGGAGAGGGTATGTGCGCGAAGTGCTACGGGCTGAACGAGAAGGGCAAGCTGCACGAGACCGGGACCAACGTCGGGGTCATCTCCTCTCAGGCCATCGGTGAGCCAGGAACGCAGATGGCTCTCGACACGTTCCACCACGGAGGAGTCGCTGCCAGGGTCGGCAAGCAGATGAGCCAGTTCCAGCGAGTGGGTCAGCTGCTCTACATGCCGAAGACGCTTCCGGGTGCAGCCACTCTCTCCTCGACCAACGGAGTGGTCCAGCGGGTGGCCAAGGACCCGGCCGGTGGCTGGTCCGTCTTCATCAACGGCGAGCGCCACTACGTCCCTCCAGGCCGGGAGTTCAGGTTCAAGGTCGGCCAGAAGGTGAAGAAGGGCGACCCGCTGTGCTCGGGACCGATCAACCCACATGACCTGTTGGACAAGACCAACATCGCCACGACGCAGAACTACCTCTCCAGCGAGCTCGAGAACGCCTACGCCAAGCAGGGTGTCAAGCGCCGCAACGTCGAGGTGGTTGTCCGAGGTCTCACCAACCTGAGCAAGGTGGAGGATCCGGGCGACAACGATGGCCTCGTGCATGGAGACATCTCCAGGACGTCACAGGTGGCCGCGTTCAACAGGAAGGTCGGCAAGGGCCAGAAGCCGGTGATGCACCGGCCCATCCTCCAGGGCATCCGACAGGTGCCGCTCTCCATGCAGGAGGACTGGATGGCCCGGATGCAGTACCAGAACCTCAAGAGCACGGTCCTCGACGCGGCCGCAATGGGGTGGCAGTCCGACATCCACGGCATCCACCCCATCCCAGGAATCGTCTACGGGGCTGAGTTCGGCAAGCCGCACCCCACCGCGGTGCCAGGAGCGTACTGATGGAGAACCTCGACCAGGTCAGGATGCAGGCGTTCTACGACGAGCTGCAGACCATCCAGAAGGAGGCGGGTGTCGTCTCCGGTCTGCTGGGAGCTGCCAAGGCCCTGAAGGGCGTCGTTGCCGGGAAGTCTCTGGGTCAGCTCGCCTCGGGGGCCGGCAAGTACCTTCGGCAGGGTGCAGGCGAGCTCGCGTACATGGCTCGCAGCCCTGGGCAGGCTCTGCAGGCTGGCCGGGAGGTCTTCCAGCGAGGAGCCGCTGGCGGTCGAGGAGTTCTGGGTGGTGTCAGGGCACTGCACCAGGCAGGCGTGACCAGGGCGGTGGCTCCGGTCGCCGTCGGCTACGGCGCGTGGCGAGTCGGGCGGCGCGTGCTGGGCGGCAGTCCCCAGGCTCCGCAGCAGCCGGCCCAGCCGCAGATGCCCTCCTACGGGTAGCGGATGTCGCAGCCAGCGCGAGACAAGTTCAAGCCGGTCTCCGTGCAACAGGCTCGGATTGCCGACGTGAACGCCGGCGACTTCACCGTCACGGTGATGACGGAGGACAGCTACAAGCGCTGGTTCGACATCCCGTTCAATGTACCCTACCTCCACGCCCCCACCGGATCGGGAATCCACTTCCTGCCCGAACCCGGAGCCGTGTGCTGGGTCGCCCAGCCCGCGGACTATGGTCCGATGTTCGTCCTCGGGTGGTTCTCTCCTCCCAGCCTCGACCAGAGCGGAGGATCCAGAGGCTTCCGCCGAGCTCTCGAGCCGGGCGACATGATCATGGACGGCCGGGACGGCAACTACGTGTGGGTGAGGAGGGGAGGCATCGTCGAGGTGGCCGCCACTCCCATCGCCCGACGCTTCTACATCCCGGTCAACAACCTCATCCGAGATCTCTGCGAGAGCTATCGGATGCAGACGTTCGGAGGAGCCTGGGAGTGGAGCGTGGCTCGGAGCGCCGACGACAAGGACGGTCGCGCACCCATCAACTTCGCCCTTGGGGTGAAGGAGTTCTCCGACGACGACAAGGTGATGGTCTCCCTCGAGATGTCCAACTCGGTGGACGGGGATCCCGCCAACCTGCTCAACGCCGGAGGCGTGGTCCCGAGCGAGGACAACACCTCCGACCGACCAGCGATCAAGTTCCGAATCTACAACCCGGCTGACGGCTTCGCCGAGGTCGTCACCTACGTCTTCGGAAAGGACGGCAACGTCGACGTCACGTTCGAGGGCGCGTTCTCACTCACCGTCGCTGAGCAGATCGCACTCACCTCGAGGGGAGGCGACATCGTCGTAACCACCGAGGATGGCAGCATCACGCACCGTTCCTCGGCGGACATGCTGCTCGAGGCGAAGGACGGCAAGCTCACCATCGACGTGGGCTCTCTATTGATTTCCACCAAGGACGGCGCTAAAGTCTCTGGTGGATCCGTGGAGTTCAAGACGGACGTGAAAGTAACCGCGGGGAGTCAGCAGGTGGATTCGGTTCTGCTCAAGGCGTTCTCGGACTGGGTGATGACCTGGGCCCACACGCACACTGAGGCCGGTCCTCCCATCACCCCGCTCACGCTGGCAGGCAAGGTCCCGCCAGTCGTTCCTCTCCTCCCGAACACGTACTCGGCCGTCCTCAAGGCCAAGCCCGCCCCATAGGAGGTCCTGATGGATACCCCTCTCTTCGTTGACCAGCCGCTGCAGTTCGAGAAGGCCGCGGCCGTCGCTCGGCTCAGCGACGACCCCGAGAAGTGGGGGCGCGAGGTCACGACCGAGCTCTACCGGCACATCCCGTTCCTCGACAAGTACTCGGTGGAGATCCGCATCGACCGCGTGGATCCCGAGCGAGGGTTCGGTCTGGGTGCGGCCATCGTGGCCAACCGGACGGCCCGGACGGAGGTCGAGGCGCTGCAGGGCGGCCAGATCAATTACGCCCGCATCCCGGTCATCATCAAGGGGTCGATGCTCGAGCCCTTCGACGTCTTCCTGTACGGTGGTGAAGTGCAGCCGCTGACCGAGGACCGCTTCAACACGGCCATGTTCCGGCCGGAGATGTTCGACGCGGTCCGGAGTGCGCCGGCGTCGCCCTCGCTCATCAACAACCTCTTCCCGCCGGTGAACTTCCGTCACGGGATGCAGGGCATCGGAACCGGAGTGGGTGTCCAGGACATCGGCAAGCTGGGGTCGGTCCAGCTCGAGCAGCTGTGGGACCACCTCATCGAGAAGGGAGCGCAGTTCGATGGGATGCTCACGCTGCGGAAGGTCGCGAGTACGGTACGTCATCAGGACCTCGAGCGCATCCGCGCCGGCCTCCTCGAGCCCTCGGTCAAGGTCGCGGCCCTCCAGAATCCCTACTTCACCTCGGCCCTCGACGTCCTCGGCGAAGCGGCCGTTTGGTCCGAGAAGGATGCGTCTGCGCGTGAAGCCACGCTGAAGGCGGCGGTCACCCCCAACGTCGTCCAGCTCGAGCAGCGTGTGGACGGTAACGTCTTGATGAAGATCGCTCACCACGAGTTCTTCGACCAGGAGGAGAGCGTGCTCAGCGTCGAGGAGGCTCGGCAGATGCTGGGTGAGGGGGTGGTGGAGAAGCTGGCGGCCGACGGGGTGGTCACCCTCGTCACCGACGTCCCTGCCTGGAAGGGTACCGATGTCGAGCCGGCGGAGGTCGCCGAGCACTACTGCGAGTTCGCCACGATGAGCAAGGTGGGCAACGCCTCCTACGCTGGCGTCGTCTTCCCCAAGGTGGTGGACCTCGACATGAACGAGCTGCCGCTCACCCTCTTCACCAACGGCCAGCAGATGGCACTGCAGGAGAAGATCGCCGGAAGGAAGCTCGAGCAGAGCAAGCTGGCCCACATCCTCGGCACTGACCAGCCGGAGGGAGGAGACCTCGGCACGTTCCTCTTCGCGGACGACCGAGGAGGTATCCGGGCGACCATTCCCGTGAAGATCGCCTGCGTCACGACGGTGTCCCAGGGAGGCATCACGGTGCCGACCTACCACGGTGAGGACGACTACGGGCGCAAGGTCGACATCACCCCGGGCCCGGGCCTGCTCAGCGTGGAGAAGGTGGGCCACGTCGGGGACACGATCCACTACGCCGTGCCGACCACGTTCCGGTTCATGCGTCTGCCGGAGGAGAAGGTAGCGCTGCAGGACGAGCCGCAGATGATGCCGATGGTGAAGTCGGATCAGTGGCTCGTCGGTCACACCAAGATCGCCTACGACCGTGCCGGCGCCGTGAGCCTGGATGGCATCATGGTCCAGCACGTCCCCGAGGAGAAGAGGGCATTCGTCAGCCCGGCCCAGGCCGAGTTCATCCTGGCCCTCGCCGGCGTCAGCCCGGAGGTGGCCAGGGAAAAGCTGGCCTACGCCAGGCGCTACGGGGGTGGGGTGGCCTACGCCACGAGGCCCATCAGCACCTACGAGCAGAAGCTGGCCCAGTCGAGGCACGACGCCGCGATTGCGCTCGGTGAGATGCCCAACATGAAGCAGCTCCTGCTCAAAGAGGCAGCCACCATCCCCGACGGGGCGACGGTGGACAGCCTGCTGTCCCTCAACTTCATCACCCCGGAGAACATGTACCTCTTCGCCGAGTCGCTTCCGCAGTTCGAGGCGACCCAGAAGCGGATCGCCGAGCTGCTGCTCGGGGCTCGTCTCGGGATGCCGATGCCGGTGGGGGCTCTGGAGAAGGCCATGCACTTCATGGAGGAGGTCCTCCTCGCGATGAAGGCGATGGCCGGCGGCTACATGGCGAGCGCAGCGTCCGCGTAGGACGGTCCGAATGCAGTACAAGCATCCGGCACACTTCTTCATCAAGTACCTCCTGTCGCTGGGGACACCCGAGTGCCAGGAGGAGAGCTGGGTCTTCGCAGCCCTGGCCCAGCACATGCTCGATGAGCCGGACAAGACCTACTTCCGGGAGCTGAAGGTGGAGGTCAACTCGGACATGCCGAGTGACTACCGCCCTCGGGATCGCAGTCACGGCCCGAGCGTCGAATTCCAGAAGTCGCACAAGATCTACGCGATGCACCACCCGGACTCGTCAGTGAAGTTGATGCAGGAGCGAATCCTCTTTGACCCGTGGATGCGGGACAAGATCGAGAAGCTGCTGCTGGGCCGCTTCAACCCGCAGTACATCTCCAGCCGGTTGAATCAGAGATTCCGCACTGTCCTCACCGAGAGGATGGTCTCGATCTACAAGCACTTCTTCTACAACACAGACATCCTGACGCCGGAGGAGTGGGCGGTCGTATTCGGTGGCTCTACGAATGCAGCCGAGGGAAAGAACCGGATGTCGATCCTTCGGGTGGGTCCAGCCCTGGCCCTACACCGGACGGGTATCCGGCAAGTAATCGAGTCCAAGCAGGCCATCAAGCACGCCCAGCAGATGATCTATATGCGTCTGCTGGAGGTCAATCAGATGCCTTGCAGCGAGAGCGCTGTCAGGATGCACAACTCCCTGACGCGAACGCTGCTGGCGACGGACGAGCGACTCAGCCAGAGCGACGTCGCGCTCAAGGAGGTCCTCGACGAGTTCAGGAAGTTCTCGATGGAGAGACGGTCGGAGGGTCCGGTGTCCATCCAGGACCTGGCTCCCGACGGTCAGTTCAGCGGCTCCGGCAAGAAGCTCGGAGACGGGAAAGGTAAGGGGTCGGCATGACGAAGAAGGTGGGAAAGACGGAGGCACCCCCGTTCGAGTGGGTGCAGCAGGGCAAGGAGGCCCTGGCTCGGGAGATCCTCGGCTCGGGGATGCTCCCGGCCCTGGAGAACGAGGTGGACGACCGCGCCCAAGTCGGGGAGGACGGCACGGTCACGCTGCAGGTCTCGGGAGTGAAGCCCGCTGAGCAGATGTCGCGGATGAAGGCCGTCGAGTTCGTGGTGGGCGAGAAGGGGAACTACTACTTCGAGGCCGCGGTCAAGGACGGTATCCTCATCATCCACCTCTTCCCCAAGGACCTGGCCGTGGGCTTCCCGGAGAAGATGGGCGAGATCATCAGGCAGGTCTACTGGGAGCTCCTCGAGGGCCGCACCGACCGGCTCGAGGTGGGCTTCACCCCGATGGCCACGCCATCCTGGATCGACGTAGAGGACTTCACCAGGAGAGGGAAGGACATCCCGGCCTACCCCTCGTGGAACATCGAGCTCTACGGCTATGGCGACCTGCCGCACACCCACGAGCTCGTCGTCAACCGGGCACTCGAGCTGCTGGACGAGCGGATGAGTAGGTGAACGAGCGGACTCGACGGGTATTCGGTCTCCTCAAGGAGGCCAAGCAGCAGACCCTCGAGTCCGCGACAGGCGAGTTCGCTCCCGGGATCCCCGACCCGAAGAAGACCCGCAAGGTGCAGAAGGTGAATCGACCACAGCAGTGGGAGATCTCTATCCAGAAGCACGATGCGGAGAAGGCCAGGACCCACTTCGACCTCCGGCTCGGCAACCCACGGACCGGAATCGCCCACTCGTTCGCCATCCCCAAGGCCGAGCTGCCCAAGCCGGGTGAGAGTCGCTACCGTCTGGCCATTCAGCAGCCGGACCACACCCTCGCCTACATGGATCAGGAGGGAGTGATTCCGAAGGGCCAGTACGGCGCCGGCCCGGTGAAGCTCACGCTTCGAGAGAAGGCTGACGTCTTCCACGTCGACGACAAGAGGAAGCCGTTCGAGGGGAAGATCCGGTTCAACGTGTACACCTCGAGGGGCCCGGAGGAGTTCGCGCTCCGCAGGTTGACCAAGAGGGAGATCGAGGCTGCCCGCAAGGACAACGCTATCGGGAAGAACGTCAACCCCCGAGTGGTCTGGGCTCTTCATAACAAGACCAAGCACCAGAGCAAGATGGGCTTGCCCACCGGACGTCCTCCGTACCGAGAGGTGAAGCCCCGGAAGGCGCCAGACAGGGTGGAGAAGCTCATCGAGGACGAGAACGTCGTCTTCATGCCGAAGCTCGATGGCGCTCACAACCTGGTGGCCACCGAGGCCAACAAGATCCCCCGCGTGTTCTCCTATCGAGAGCCGAAGTCGGAGAGGCCGGGCGGGGTCATCGAACACACCCACAAGATCCCCGAGATGCTGAAGACGAAGGTGCCGCCAGGCCTGGGCAACATCGTGCTGCGTGGAGAGACCATCGCTGTCGACGGGAAAGGGCAGGCCATCGAGTCCCAGGACATCGGCGGGATGCTAAACTCCTCGGTGTGGAAGAGCCGACAGAAGCAGAGGCAGGCCGGTGCCAAGCTGCAGCAGACCATCTTCGATGTCGCCCGCTACCGCGGTCAGGACATGACCAATGCTCCATTCGAGAAGAAGCTGGAGGTCCTGCAGAAGGTCCAGCGGGCGATGCCGCACCTACGCATTCCGGAGATCGCTCGAACTCCGGAGGAGAAGAGGAAGCTGTTCGAGGACATCAAGGCCCGGCGTCATCCACTGACCACCGAGGGTGTCGTAGCGTGGGGTCTGGAGGGTGGCCGTCCTACCAAGGTCAAATTCGACGATGACCACGACGTGTACGTGAAGAAGATCTATCGGGAGAGGAACAAGCCTGACACTCCCTCTCGCGCTCCGATGGCAGGGGGCTTCGAGTACAGCACCACTCCCGATGGTCCTGCTGTGGGTCGTGTGGGCACCGGCTTCAGCCACCAGCTCAAGGCCGAGATGCTCGAGCACCCGGAACGGTTCATCGGACGGGCAGCCAAGGTCACGGCCGAGAAGGTCTTCAAGAGCGGGAGGCTCTCGAAGCCTCGCTTCACAGGCGAGTGGCACCTCGATAAGGGTCGCCAGCCGATGGAGGCGTGATGCCGTTCGTCAGCGACAAGCAGCGGCGCTACTTCCACTGGAAGTCGAAGACCAATCCAACCTGGCGCAAGAGGACCAAGGAGTGGGAGGCACACACGCCTCCGGGGAAGCTGCCCGAGAAGGTCGCATCCCCCATGCACCTCGTCCGTGTCAAGATGGCCGCGTTCGGTGACGAGCTACGTCGGCTGCGAGCTTCGTAGTAAGAAAAAGGCCCGAGCCGCCGTAGCGGCCCGGGCCTAGCGCACCTGGAATGCCGGCGCCTAGTAAGAGCCGAGCTTCTTCAGAACCATCCGACCGGCCTGCATCTTGGCCTCGATCTGCTCGGTCAGGTAGTGCCCGCAGTAGAAGTTGACGCCCTCGAGCGGCCGCTTCTTCTTGCCGTTGGCGGCGCCGTAGTGCTTCACCTCCCAGATGCACATGCCGTGCTCCTTGGCGAAGTCCCGCGCCGCCTTGCGGTCGCCCTTCTCCCTGAACCACTTGCCTCTCTGTCTGCTCATGCCGACCTCCTGTTCATTCGGCGGCCCCTCCGCCGAAACCGTGGGGACGTATCTTGCGGCAGAAGCTGCGACGATGCAAGGGAGAAAATCCCCTCTCCATGATCGCCGATCGATGTAGCTCCGTGCCGTAGCCCTTGTGCTTCTCGAATCCGTATCCCGGGTACTCCTTCGCCAGGCTCGACATCCAGTCGTCCCGGATCACCTTGGCCACGATGCTCGCCGCCGAGACCTGCCAGATCTTGGAGTCGGCCTTCGGCATCGTGATGGAGTTGCCGAGGACCTTCGCCACCCGGGGCTCGATGTGCCCGTCGATGTAGGTCTTGTCTGGCGTGTGCTCCAGCCCCTCTGCAGCCATCGACGCAGCTCGGTTCCACGCCTCTCGGATGCCGTGCTGGTCCACTACCTCGTTGGTGCTGAAGCCGAGGCCGATGGTCACCGCCTCGTCGAAGATCTTCCAGTAGAGCTGTCTGCGCCTACTGGGAGAAAGTTTCTTCGAGTCGTCCAGACCGGGGAACGGTGGAGGACCTTCCTCGAAGACGGCGATGGCGACGAGCACCGGGCCGGCGAGGCACCCCATCCCGACCTCGTCCAGTCCGGCGACGAGATAACTAGTCGGGTCCCCCCATCCCCGTGGGTTGGGGGAAGAGGAGGCGCTGCCACCAGGTCTGCGTTGCAGGATGGTCTTCTGGTTGCGGTTCATGGCTCGCCCACCTCGTCAGCGCTGCGCCCATCTTTTCTTCTGGGACGCTGTGAATGATCTGTCGCTGCAGCTCGCGGTAGTCGTCGCGGATGATCTTCGACCGGGCCATCACCCGATCCGTCCACGAGGCAACCGCGCTGCAGTCCTTGGCCAGGTCGAGGTTCTCGCGCTGGAGGCTGTCGTTCATCTCCTGCAGCGAGCTCACCTGACCCATCTGGTAGAGGTTCAGTCCCATCAGGCCTAGCACCACGATGGGGACGGCGATGTAGAGTGCGATCTTCATTCTTCCTCCAGTGGATCCGTCAGCTCCAGTATCAGTCTGCGCTTCAGTTGTACCACGAAGCGCATACCTGTTGCACGGATGTCCGCACCGGAAGCCACCTCGGACTCGTTCGCGTTGGCGAACTGGAGGAGCATCTTCCGGATGAGTGGGATGTTGTCGGGGTGGGCCCGGTCCCCGAACCGGATCTCCACGACGAACTCCAGCGGTCCGTTCTTCGTGGGGTGGACGGCAGGGTCTTCAGGGTCCAGCCCGACGAGCTTCAGCTTGCTGCTGAAGATGCTCAGCCATCGCAGAGTCGAGGCGGCAGGTAGCGTCGAATAGAAAGTCCTCCCACGACATAACGTAGACGGCCTCCAGCGAGAGATCTTCGTGCTTCTCCTGGACATAGGCTAGGACCTCCTGCTCGGCTTCCCACTGGGACTCGCTGACCACGAACTCTATACCGAGTCCGGGAGACAGGCCACCCTCCATGTACGCCTCCCAGGGATCAACGTACTCCTCATCCTCTACAGGGATGTCGCAGGCGATCCAGAAGACGACCCACTTCTTAGGCATGGTGCCCTCCGGCTAACTGTTGACTGGATTCCAAACCCCTTATACCCGTAGTGGTTGACTTTCTGCGCATCCCCGGGGAGGATGATGAGCATGGTCAGGTCGGTGCCCACAGAAGAGTTCGAGCTCTCCCGCATCTGCGACTACTCGGAGTCGGACCGTCCGGTCATCATCCTCCCCAACGGCGAGCCGGACTATGCAGAGGAAGTGGACCTCGAGGACCCCTCCGACTACCTGGATACGTTCGACGCGGAGTACGTGGACGAGCTCCGAGCCGATCTCATCTCGGCGTCTCCGTCGCAGTTCGTGGAGTTCTCCGTCGAGATCCGAGACGCGGCCAAGCAGCGGATGGTGCCGTTCAGCTTCAGCGAGCGACGGTACCTCATCGACGTCTACGACACCCCCTCGAAGAGGGTATTGCTGAAGTGTGGTCGGCAGGTCGAGAAGTCCACGACCCTCGGCAACAAGGGCATGGCCTACGCCTGCATGATTCCAGGCTTCAGGATCCTCTACGTCTCTCCTTCCAACACGCAGACGAAGACGTTCTCACAGGACCGACTGAAGGAGCCCATCCTCACGTCCCCCAAGCTCAAGGCGTGGACCACGTCCGAGCTGATGGACAACGTCTTCCAGAAGCAGTTCATCAACAGGTCGTCCTGGATCCTCCGCTACGCATTCCTCAACGCCGACCGTGTCCGCGGCATCCCCGCCGACATGATCGACATCGACGAGATGCAGTCCATCCTGCTGGAGAACCTGCCGGTCATCGAGGAGTGCGCGTCCCACTCGCCGTTCAAGTTCTTCTGCTACTCGGGCACGCCGCTCTCCCTCGACAACCCGATGGAGTACTGGTGGCTCAACTACTCCACCCAGTGCGAGTGGGTGGTTCCCTGCGACCGCTGCGGATCGAACGCCGAAGGTGCGGCCGGCAGATACTGGAACATCCTCGACGGGGATAACGTCGGCCTCAAGGGACTCATCTGCGACAACTGCGGCGAGCTCATCAACCCGATGCACCCCGAGGCCCGCTGGGCCCGGATGGCCAATCCGAAGATCGACCAGCCCTACGAGGCGTTCAGGATCCCGCAGCTGATGGTGCCGTGGATCGAGTGGGGCGACATCCTCGACAAGATGAGGAAGTACTCGGTCGCCCAGTTCCACAACGAGGTCCTTGGCCTCTCCTACGACAGCGGCAGCAGACCACTCGCGCAGCAGGACGTCATCGACAACTGCAACAAGGACCTGTTGATGTCCCCGGACAGGCTGCTGGAGTTGAAGACGAGGCTCGCCGGCGTCGACGTCTTCTTCGGCATCGACTGGGGCACAGGAGAGAACAACTCGTTCACCGTCATCAACATCGCTGCCTACCTAGAGGACAGGTTCACCCCGTTCTTCTGGCACCGCTTCGAGGGCCCGGAGACGGAGCCCGACCGGCAGATCTCCATCATCAAAGACCTGGTGCTCGCGTGGAATCCGCGGCTCATCGGCGTGGACTACGGCGGCGGCTTCGACCGGAACGACAAGCTCGTTCGAGCCTACGGGTCGAAGCGGGTGGTGAAGTACCAGTACACCGCTCCCAGCCAGAAGGTCCGGTGGGAGGATCGTCTTGGCCGCTTCGTGGTCCACCGCACCGAGGTGATGTCCGACGTCTTCAATGCCATCAAGAGGCGCAACGTCTTCACGTTCCCCTCGTGGGACATCTTCCAGGAGCCGTTCGGGCAGGACATGCTCAACATCTACAGCGAGTACAACGAGCGGCAGCGAATGATCGTCTACGACAAGACCCCGGGCACGACTGACGACGCATTCCACTCGTTGGTGCTGAGCTTCCTCGTGTCCATCCTGGTGCATCCGCGGCCGGACATTCTGCGGCCGACGGACCCGGTGAAGGACGAGCCTAACCCTTATCCGCAGGATTGATCCAGCTGTCGATGTCGGACTGGGCTACGCACATCGCTGCGGCGAGCTCGCCCAAGTCGCGTTGGTTGACTGCCTCGAAGACGACGATCTCCTGACGCAGGCTACGGCGAGCTCGGAGAAGCCGGTCGTGGAGTATCTGCACCAGCAGCTCCGTCTCGATGAGAGGGCTGTCGGCGAGGTGGCTGATGAACGAGTCGACGAGCTGGAGGAAGATCCTCCATGGCTGCTTGGACAGCGATGTCATCATCTCGAAGTGGTCCTGTCGAAGACCGTCGATGATGTAGGTCCAGTACCTGATCTTGTCGATGCTCGGAGTAGCCTCGGCCGCCATCAGGACACAGGCGCGGTACAGCTCGATAGCGGTTGGGATGTCCAGGTTGACAGGCTTCGGGTTGTGGCCGATCACCTCCATCAAGTGCTCGGTGAATCTCTCCGTGCGCTCCAGGCGGACGAGCAGCACAGCCACTCGAAGAGGGTTGCGTCGAACATCGCCGATCCTCTCTCGCGCCTCATTCACATCTTGCACGTCCTGCCGAAGGAAGAGTCTTTTGCCGTCCGTCTTTGTCTCGCGGATGACTCCTTCCTTGGCGTAGCGGTTGAGGTGCTGTGCTGTCACTCCCAGCAAACTCAAGGCGTCGCTGAAACCGCACCATAGATCTTCCATGAGTGCCGACCTCCTGACTGACCTGCTACTAGTCTATCATGCCCAAACGACTTGACAAGTCCTGGAGGTTGCTCTTACGATGTGCCTGACCGAACGACATTGGGACGAGAGGACGGAAGCATGTCAGACGACCTCGTTCAGTACCTGCTCGCTGGCCGAAGCTCCCAGGTCTCCCTCGACGCCGACACGCTGAAGTTGATGGGCAAGCAGGCCGCGGCCAAGTTCCTCAACGAGGGTGTGCCACTCACCGAGGCCGTGACGAAGCTCGCCAGCGAGACGTCGGGCATCCAGGTCGAGCACATCAACCGCATCTGCGAGTTCGCGAACCTCGAGGTCAACGCCCGGGTGTTCGAGAAGGGTGCGGCCGAGAACAAGGGCGGCCTCGTCTACCCGAGCTTCACGCCGGCCGACCCGGCCAAGGTCGTCCAGCAGCTCTCGGATGGTACGAAGCTGGCCCACGTCATCATCAGCGCCCCGGAGTACGACCACGCTCCGCAGGACCTGTTCAAGGACGACGGCTACGCCGTGCTCGAGCAGGCGTTCCTGGGGCACCTGATGGAGAAGGCCGCGCTCGCCGGGACTGGCAAGGCGGAGTTCTCCCACCCGGTGACCTCGAAGGGTGTCGTCCTCAAGGCGCCGATGGACCTGGCGGGGAACAAGACGGGCTACCTTCCGTCGCCCAGCTTCCTGACCGAGTTCATCGGCGAGGACAAGAGCCAGATCACCGACATCGACACCCACAAGGAGCACCCGGACGTGCGGGCTGACATCCAGCAGGCGGTGAGCCCCACCGGACTCCCCGGACACGCCGCGAGCGAGGACGGGACGAAGACCGCGTCGGCCGTCCTCAACCGGGCCTACCCCTACGAGAACCCGTACCACGAGGTCATCTCCCTGCGCACCACCATCGAGGGGCAGAAGGAAGCGCTGGCCTCGCAATACAACTTCATGGACCTCCGGGCCCGGCAGGCGTGGTCCGACTTCTTCGGCCACGTCAAGGAGGCCGTCGCCGGCGGCGTGTCCTTCGGCGACATCTCCGGGGCGTGCTTCTCCATCTGCGACGGCAACGAGCAGGTCCACCACGACACGATGGCTCCCGTCATCGGTGGTCTCGTCCAGCAGAAGGTCGCCTCGGCACAGGCCATCACGGAGCAGCTCTCGAAGACTGCCTCCGTCGCTCGCATCCCCAACCCGGAGAGCCCCCTGGTGAGCAGCTACGCCGCGTTCCTCGAGTTCGCTACCGAGCGTGAGAAGATCGCGGCTGCCTGGCGTCAGCTCGACGCCCACTTCAAGGAGATCGATGAGTTCCTTCGCGGCCAGCTCGCAGCGACAGGCTCGTAGGCTGCAGGTGCTCGACGAGCTCACCAAGCTCTCGGGCTTCAACCCCATGTCTCCCGGGGGCCTTCCTGCTACCGTCGGTACCAAGAGCCGCGCCGTCAGCTCTCTCGTCGGAGGGGGACTGGGGAAGGGACTCGGGACCGTCGGCACACTGGCGTCACTACCAGGCGAGATCATCTCCGGGGCGAAGACGGTAGGCCGTCGCGTGAGCTCCATGGCGCAGGGACTCCTCAACCCGTTCGGCCAGCCCGGCGACATCAAGTCGATGGTCGCCAGCAGGTTCCGCGGCCGCAAGTACCTCGCACCTCGCGGGATGCCGCAGGCGCCAGGAGGAGGGTTCCGTACATGAACCTCGATGCACTCGTCGAGAGCGGAGCCATCCGCCCCCACGTCGCTGACTACATCCGCGAGAAGACCGCCTCCGTCGTGAAGCGTGCAGCGAGAGGCAACGGCCAGATCGTGGACGCGGCCGGCAACGTCGTGACGTCGGCGGCCGAGGGTGGTGGCTTCGACTGGAAGCAGGGTCTAGGTCAGGCCGCACTCGTGTCGGCCGCGGCGTTCGGAGCTCCGGCTGCCATCAACCTCATCGGCCGAGGTGCTGCCGCTCTCGGTAGCAAGGCGATGAAGCCCATCCGCTTCCGCCGGATGATGAAGGAGCACCCGGACCTCAAGGAGATCGATCCGAAGAAGCTGAAGGGCGGCTTCGATACGCTCCACAACTTCGCCCCATCCCTCGCGGCCGACCCCAACGTCGCAGCCTCGTTCATCCGACAGCAGGGACAGTACAGCTTGCTGGGAGCAGACGTCGCTCGGCAGCTCGTCGGTACCCAGAAGCAGCTCTCCGATCTTCGTCGGACGACTTCCCCCATCGGGCCGGCCGTCCCACAGATCGGCGAGGCTCTCGTCCGCGGGGCGGAGACGGGAGAGTCCCTCCGTCAGCGGGCCTACAACACCGCGGTGGGTCAGGCCCAGGGCCAGCAGGCGGCGATGAACCTCGACCTCTTGCGGCAGGAGCGTGAGGTCTTCGAGGAGGCCAAGCAGCTGGCAGCCCTGCGGCACGCCGATGCGATGGCCACGGCCGGAGAGAAGGGCAAGATCCGCACCCGCCACGACATGCGCCAGTCCCTCTACGACCTCGGCTACGACGAGGGGATGGCCAGGACGATGGGTGCGCTGGAAGGTGAGTCGCAGAGCCCGTTCGCTCTCGGCGTCCACGAGACCCGGGCCATCGGACAGCGCAGGGGCAACCCGCCTCGAGGGGACTGATGTACAAGCGGGTCGAGTTCGCTGCCAGAGATCCCCAGGGCAACCCCCTGGTCGAGCTCATCCGCTACAGCGACGGTGGCCTGGAGAAGATCTCGTCCGTCATCGTCCCCGAGGTCGAGCAGTTCATCCACTCGCTGAAGCCGCAGGCGGGCAAGACAGCGGTGCTAGTCAACGCACTCGGCTCCGGAGAGTTCTGGTCCAGCAACATCAACGGCGACTGGTTCCCCTGGGACTCGCTCGTCTACGAGCCTCCTGGATGGGACAAGGTGCGCTACGCCGACCTCGAGACGAAGAGGAAGTTCGCGTGGAACTACTGCGCGGCCAAGGGCTACGGCTATACCACGTTCTACGGTGCGCACCCCTTCGTGCACCACGTCAACTACGACTTCTTCTCGAAGGTCAATCGGGTTCCGAAACCGAGGATGCTCGGCGAGGTGATCCTGGCGGTGCCCAACCCGCAGATGCGGAGGGTCGAGCTCGTCGTCCTCGTCGATCACGAGCTGGCTCAGCAGCACGGCGGCGCGCCGTTCCTGTCGCGCATCGAGAACGGGGACTATCCCGACGTCTCGATGGGCACCAAGGTCCCGTTCGACATCTGCTCGATCTGCGGCAACGTGGCCAAGACGAGGGCGGAGTACTGCGACCACCTCAAGTTCCACATGAACGACATCGACCCGGCCACCGGGAAGAAGACGTTCGCCATCAACACGAAGCCGAGGTTCTTCGACATCAGCTTCGTGCTTCTCGGTGCGGACAAGACCGGGAAGACGATGGGCAAGGTGGCATCGGTGGGCGGCCGCTTCTGGACGGGTGTCGACCTGGCCGAGGAGTACTGCGACCACATCATCCTCCCGCAGGTGGAAGAGCTGGAGAAGGCCGCGGCCGCTGGCCAGCCGTCCATCCTCGGACACCACGCCAAGCCGACGGTGGAGAAGATCCTGGGGAACCCCGGCCGGACTCAGAAGTTCCTGAAGGCCGTCCGCGAGAAGACCGCTGAGCTACGCAAGCGCGGAATCATCGACAAGCCGAGCCCGGACAGTCCGGAGCAGGTGCTGAACCGGAAGCTGATCCCTGCGCTCAGTGCGCAGGAGCCAGACCTACCTTCCCCGGTTCTGAAGGCTCTCGGTTCAAGCCCACAGGGGCTGAGCACCGCGGGGCTGCTCGGCGTCGTGCTCCGCCCCCGCGAGTTCCAGCGGGTGTACCTCGACCAAGCCGGTGGGTCAGAGGTGGCCGACGCCCTGGAGCGAGACGGCCGGGTGTTCCGTCCGGTGCCCTACTCCGATCACAGAGCGTGCCCAACCAGCCTGCTGTCCGCTGGTATGGACCCGTCGATCCGAGATCTACTGTTGCCTCTGTTGGCACAGAGGTCCGCGATGCAGCCGCTCGTCAAGAGGCGCGTCGTCCGGATCACGATTGTTGGTCCTCCGCAGCTCCAGGAGGGGGAACCGACAGCCGACCCGATGCTCGACAAGGTGTCGGCTGCGTACAACGCCTACCGCCAGAACCTAATGAAGGTTGCACAATGGTGGCCGGGCGTGCTAGAGAACGATCCCAAGGTAGCAGAAGCTGTCTGGGGTGACGAACTCATGACTCTGTTCGCTGGCGGACCAACACAGAAGTTGGGATCAGTTCCCAACCTCGAGCAGATGTGCTATCTTGGTTCCGCTTTTGGATGGGGTCGCGCTGGAGAGGCGGAGCCCGTCTCGAGGATGGCGTCTGGGATGGACACTTAATCTCTGGAAGGAACCGAAGGAGAAGACGATGAGCATGAACCCACAGCTCGCAGCGATCTACGGGACGGGCGGCTTCCAGCAGCCGCAGGCGCAGGCGCCGGCGATGACCCAGGAGGACCTGGAGATCCTGGCGCAGGCGGAGATGCTGTCCAAGGTGGCGGCCGCCAACGGCTACGACATCGACCAGATGACGAACGAGCAGATCGTCGAGCTCGCCCGCCATCTGAACTTCGTCCAGACGGACGAGGAGAAGGTGGCCCAGGCGCGCATCGAGGAGGCGGACACCCAGGGCCGCATCATGGCGCACGCCTACGTCGACGAGCTGCGGAAGCTCGGCGCCGCTCCGCAGGCGATGGTGGCCCCGGCCGCCACGCAGGCCGACCCCCAGGCGGGCCAGGTCGAGGTCCTCGAGGCGATGGCCCAGGACCGCGCCCAGAACTACCTCAACGCCCTGGGCGTTGAGGGCGTCGAGCCCGTCGCGGAGGCCAAGGTCGCCAGCCCGATCATCGAGAAGTACGTCGACGACCGGGCGATCGAGATCCTGTCCGAGAAGGGCGTGCTCTGATCGGACCCGGGTCCTGCTAGCGCCTTCCAGGCACGGAGGAGGGCCCGGGGGCTACGGTCCTCGGGCCCTTGAGGAGACGAGATGGTATCGGTGAAGCGAGAAGTCTACGAGGCGGTCCTCGAGAAGCTCGCGGCCGACCCTGCGGCGACGCACTTCGGCAAGGTGCCTCTCTCCGGCCAGTACGCCCAGCGCTACAGCGAGGTCATGCCCGTCAGCAAGACCCACGGCGTCACCGACATCCCGATCAAGAGGAGCCCGCTGCGCACCGCCGCCAAGGGCGCGCTCGGGACAGGGCTCGTCGGCGCCGGGATGGGAGCCATCAGCGGTCTCGCCCATGGTGGCCCCGGCGCCCTACGTGAGGTAGGTCGTCGCGCCGCCATCGGTGGCGCCATCGGTGGTGGCGTCGGCGGCCTCATCGGCGGTGCAGGTCAGATGCACCGACAGGGAAGACGCAAGGCCCTCGAGTCTCAGCTCGTCGGCAAGCCCATCGAGAAGGGCCGAGCCCAGAAGATGCTGGCAGGCCACGCGCTCAAGGAGATCGAGGGAGGAACTCCGTTGGGGTTCAAGGCAACCCCGAAGGGTGCCACCCTCGGAGACACCGCGCTGGAGTCGGGGGATCCTCGCGTCCAGGCGTCTGCCATCCAGCGGGGAGACATGCCCAACTCCGCCTTGGAGTGGGTCGCAGCTGATGAGCAGTACCCCTCGGATGTACGCTGGAAGGCGAAGCAGATCCTGGCGCAGAGAGCTGGCGAGGACATCGGGGGCTACGGAGCTCGACGCGCTCCTCACCCCAAGGGGCAGTCCAAGGCCGCCAGTGTGCAGCCGGGTCGAGCACTTCGGATGATGGGGGGCTGATGCCTGGACGAGGCTCATACGGCCCTGCCGGGAAGTGGATCCACGACCGAGCCCACCGCATCATGGAGGGCAAGGACGGAACCTCCTCCGAGTACGGAGGGAAGAAGGGCAAGCAAGTGGCCTACGCCATCGCCACGCAGCAGGCCCACTCTCTCGGCAAGTCGCCGAAGGGCTTCCGCACCCCCTCCGGTGTCGCCACAGCCAAGCGCAAGTTCGACGACCCGAAGGAGTACCAGAAGACCGCTCGCGTGTACGAGATCCTGAAGGAGGCACTCCCCTTCGGACTCACCGGCATCGCAGGTGGCTACAAGGCTGGTCGCACCCTGGCCTCCGCAACAGCAGAGGAAGTGGCACCGGAGGGTCGGAAGATCCGGTCGGGGACGTTCGCCAAGGGACTCGCGATGCTCACCGCACCGCTCGGTTCCATCGGCGCGCTGTCCCTCTCCCACAAACACAAGCTCCCGGAGAGAGTACTTCGGGAGGTCTACCGCCGGTACCCTCAGGGACTGACGGGGATCGACCAGCCGATCATCAGGGCCGGCATCCCTCTCGCCGTGGCCGTCGGTGGTGGAGCTCTGGCAGGTCTTCTGACCGGAGGCCTCGTTGGGGGCGCCCAGAGCCTTCGAGGTCCGAAGAAGCCTCGAGAGGAAGAGAAGCGGGGCTCTGTCCCAAGAGCCCTGGTCCTGTTCCCTCGACGCAACGATGTGCTGAACAAGCTCGCCGCCGAGCTCGTCGGGTCTCCGCCTCCAATGCCGATGGTGTCGACCACGATGACTCCGCAGCCGCAACCGCAGGCGCGGCAGAGCCTGACGCAACCAGACCCGAGGAGCCTCAAGAGCAAGGCGGCTCCTCGGTACTCGATGTCGCACAGTTACTCGGCTGGCCCGACACAGGGGATGGGAACGGCCGCAAAGAACGTACCGCCCCCAGCGGTCAAGTCCTAGAGAAGGAGGATCTCATGTCTGGACCGTTTGTTCCCCTCCATGACATGGTCCAGCAGGCCATCCACGGCTCGCTGGAGAAGCTGGGGGGCGTGCAGGCTCCGCAGCCCGAGGGTGGGTCGATCGCCGCCCCCGCGCCCGTGGCGATGTGGACGGCCGATGACTGCGAGAAGCTCGCCATGTCCCTCGAGTACGCGGCGGACAATCTCGGCGTGATCGTCGACGACCGCACCCCGATGGAGCGGCTCGCCGAGCAGGTGCACGTCCAGGACGCCCTGCAGAAGATGGCCGCCGGCGAGGCGCAGCCGCCGATGCACCCGGGCGACGACCGCTCGACCTTCCCGTCGGCGCCGGGCGTGGGCATCCCCACCGACCTGCACAGCCCGCCGGGTGGCGGCGCGGCCCAGGCGTACACGCCGGACCACTCCGTCCCGCAGGTCACCCCGCCGATGAGTCCTCCGATGGTGTCCGGCACCACCAAGGACACCGGCCCGGGCAAGGGCGGCATGGGGGAGGCGCTGCAGACCGACGAGGACCACGCCCCCGGCGGCAGCGCGACCAACCCCGAGTTCGCCGGCCCCAAGGGTCCGGGCTTCAAGCCCGCAATCCCGAAGACGGGCAGCGTCCTCCGGATCGCGGGCCTGCTCAAGCAGGCCCAGGACCCCTCGAGCCCGCAGCCGGTCATCACCCAGACCAAGGTGGCGGGCGACCCGCAGCAGCCGGCCCTCGGCTACGATGCCGCCCCCTCGGGCGAGCAGATGCCCCCCTCCTCGGAGAGCGGGATGGGGGCCGGCGGCGATGGGAACCAGCTCCGCCGGTTCATCGCCAACAACGACGCCCCCCAGAACGTGAAGCCGGGGCAGCTGTCCGTGACACAGTCGCGGGTGGACATGCGCCCGCTTCTCGATCAGCCCATGCAGGACCCCCGGTTCGACACCAAGCTGAGGGAGAACCTCCAGCGCGTGCCGCAGGCCGGCCCGACCCTGGGACCCGCCAGCGGAGGCACCAAGACCGCCTCTGCCCAGGACCCCCAGATGAAGGTCGCTGCGGCCAAGGCTCTCCTGAAGAAGGCGGCCGAGATGGGCGTGGCGGATCAGCAGGGTGCCGGCGGACAGCCGCCGTCGCCCGAGCAGAACTTCGCCACGGCCATGCTCGAGGGTGAGAAGACCGCGCAGGGCCCTGGCACGGGTGTCGCGACCGGGATGCCCCCGGGTACCGGAGCACCGACCGCTGCCCCGGTGTCGGCCCCGCTGACCGCTGGCCTCGGCCAGGCACGCCAGCCCGGCCAGCAGGCCCGTGGGCCCATCCTGGGCTCTTCGACCGCCCCCGCGGCGGTGTAGGAAGGAGGACACGATGAATCAGCTCTCCCTGATCAAGGTGGCGGCTCTCCTGAAGAACGCGGGCGCCGTGGTTCGGCACGTCGTTCGTGAGAGGGATGAGGCGCTGGCCAAGGTGGCCTCCTTCGAGCTCGACGCGAAGTGCCGGACCATCGCGAGCGAGATGCACCAGAAGGGCCTGGACCCCGAGCTCTCCTTCGAGGAGAAGGTGGCGCACCTGAAGCAGGCGCACTCCATCGGCCAGCTCGACGCCATCGAGCAGGCCGTTCGGATGACCGCCAACCAGGGCTTCAGCTTCGCCAAGGTCGCGGCTGACCAGCCCGCGCCTCCCTCGCCCGGTCAGCTGGTGGGTGACACCCCGCCGGTGCCGGACGCGGCGCACCCGCTGGTCATGCACATCCTGAGCGGTGAGTGACCACGGTTCCCTGAACTGAACAGAAGGAGGAGGAGACTCCCATGCGGAACTTCAAGACCACGTCCCGGGTATCGGACGTCTACCGTCGAGACTTCCCGATCTCCGACGACCTCAAGAACCCCCTGGCGGCGGAGCCCGTGCTCGACGGCGAGTGGCTCCAGCTCAACACCGACACGCAGGCCGTTCGGCTGGCCGGCGCGGGCGCGCCCTACGTGGACGCCGGCGCCGACAACGCCGGGCTCGTGCCCAGCTTCCCGGTGTTCGCCGAGTCCGGCCGCTACGACGTCCAGGTCACCGGGCTGTGCCCGCTGCTGTACCTGAACGCCTTCGAGGCCGAGACCAAGATCTACGACTCGACCGGCCTGTACCCGGGCGCCCCCCTCGAGGTGGCGGACATCGAGTACCCGGCCGGCTCCGGCGTGGATCGCCGCGGCCTCCGGCTGCAGTCCGACCCCACCCACTTCGTGGTGGGACGCGTCATCAAGCTGCTCGCGGACCGCGTCCGCTTCATCCGGATGTAGGGGAGGAGGAAGATCATGAACGGCGTACCCGCAGAGCATCTGAACGCCCTCTTCGTCCAGAAGCTGGACACGGCCGAGGGACGGGAGAAGACCGCGCAGTACTCGGGCCTGTACACCCGTGACAAGCTGCGCGAGGTGTCCTTCTGGCGGAAGATCATCCCGCCGTCGAACATCACGCGCAACGAGTGCCAGCGCAGCGTGAACCACGACACGCTCGTCAAGATCGTCGACGTGGAGCCCGAGTCCCGGGCGATGACGGTCACCTTCCGTGGCGAGCCCATGGGCCGCTTCATCGAGGCGGGCCGCTACGAGGTCGGCTTCCACACCATCAGCAGCGAGATCTTCGAGAAGACCGAGCAGGAGCTGATGGCCTACGAGATGCCGATCACCAAGATCATCGAGGACAACACGGTCAAGGACATCCAGTACATCGAGGATCGCGAGGCCCTCATCCACGTCGAGGCGGCCATCCAGGCCCTGCAGCTCGAGGCCAACGGCGGCGTGGCCACGGCCTTCAACCGGACCAACGTCAACGGCGGCCTGGTCGTGAGCTCCTCGGTGGTCAAGGGCGAGCTCTCGCTGATCGGCGGCGGCGCGGACGACTTCACGGTGCGCCCGGTCCAGCGGCCGGACTTCGTGAACCTGTTCAAGCTGCTCGACGGCAACGAGCTCAAGTGCGAGCAGATCCTGATGACCGAGGTCGACTCCGACGACGTCCTGCAGTGGACCGTCGAGGACTTCGGCGACAAGATCCAGTCCGAGACCACGGTCGAGGGCTACAAGTACAACACCCTGCTCGGCCGGCGCCTGGTGCGCACGATCAAGACCAAGATCCTGCGCCCGGGCAACATCTACGCCTTCACGTCGCCGGAGTTCCTGGGCCGGTTCTACATCCTGAACCAGACCAAGTTCTACATCGACAAGAAGGCCAACGTCATCCTGTGGCAGTCCTGGGAGGACATCGGCATGGCGATCGGCAACATCGCCTCCTGCCGGAAGCTCGAGCTGTACCGCGGCTCGGTCACCCCGGGCGCCACGGACCCCGGCTTCGCGGATCGTCTGCCGCTGGCCGAGGACGAGATCTTCGGCGTGAACAACCGCGTCGAGCAGGGGCTGACCTTCCCGCAGGTCACCCAGTTCTAGCGGTCGCTCGCGCCGGTGCCGACCCCGGCGCTTTCTCCCAGCGGGCCGGTCGGGCTCTCCCCAGTCCGGCCGGCTCCGCTGGGGCCTTTCTCATGCCCACGAGCTCACGTTCGTGAGCAGGCGAAAGGCTTCTTGAACTGGAGGCACCAAATGGAGCATACCCCCTACCTGGTCGTCAGCACCCGCGGCCGCGGGCACAAGCAGCTCACGCGCCGAGCCGACGTCGGCAAGACGCGCCGGAAGCACATGCTCCCCCACGGGGGACGGCTGCTCCCCGGCCGTCGCATCTTCCTCTCGCTCGAGGAGTTCGAGGAGAGTCGCGAGGTCCTCATCCCTGGTGATCGGGCCGGCACCCTCGAGGTGAAGAAGTGGGTTCGGGTCGGAGGTACCGACGAGAAGCCCAGGTTCGACTACGTCGACGTGGACTTCGACGAGGACGGCAAGGAGATCGTCCTCCTGGACAAGTACAAGGCCGAGCAGGACAAGCTCAAGGCGCAGAAGGCCTCGATCGTCCGCGGCCGCGCCAAGCAGGCCCTGCTCAACGCCAGGGCCCTCGAGAAGAAGGCTGGCAAGGCGCAGACCACGGCCAGCAGGATCCTCGAGCAGCTCGAGGAGTACGACATCGACCCGGAGGAGCTGCTCGCCGAGATCGAGGCCGAGCTCGCGCCCCCGGAGCCGGAAGAGCCCGAGGAGGACGAGGGCGACGAGGACGGCGACGAGGGTGATGGAGACGAGGGCGACGGCGATGACGAGACCGGCGACGGCGACGGAGACAGCGACGAGGGCGACGGCGAGGAAGACGAGGCCGAAGCTGGCGACGGTGCTGGCGAGGACGATGCGGACGGAGAGTCCGAGGAGTCCGAGTCGGACGACGGCGAGGCCGGGGACGTCGACTACGGCAAGCTCACCAAGGACGAGCTGATGGCGGAGTGCGAGGCCCAGGGGGTCGAGTACTCCAAGTCGATGACCAAGGCGCAGCTGATCGCCAAGCTCCAGGGGTCGTGAGATGAACCTCGTCGACGCGCACAACCTGACCGACGCTCCGGGCCAGCGCCCGACCATCCTGACCATCTTCGGTCAGCGCGTCGCTCCGGGCGCGTCGACGAAGGTGGAGTCTGACCGGCTCAAGATCAACCGCCATCGCTTCGCTCGCATGGAGCAGGAGAAGATGGTGGCCTTCGGGCCCAAGCCGGACTGGTACCTCCGCATCAAGCGTTCGGTCGCCACCAAGAGCCTACGTGGCTTCGGCAACGTGGAGAGGGCCAGAGCCGCGGCCAGGGAGCGCCAAGCCTCTCTCGGCTCCTGGGAGGGCGACGAGGAGACGACGTCCACCGAGCCCGAGCTCACTCCGACCCCCAACTACGTCGAGATGAAGAAGGACGCGCTCAAGGACCTGCTCGAGCAGCGCGGACTCTCCTCGGAGGGAACCAAGAACGAGCTCATCGAGCGCCTGGTGGCCGCGGACGGAGCGGGTGGTGAGGAGGGGTAGTGGCCAATCCTCCGGTCACGGCGACGGACAACCTCGCCTCCTACCGAGCGTTCGCGGATCGAGTCCGCCTCTTCATGCGCGACTTCCCGGAGCTCAACCGCCTCATCCAGGGCGAGGAGACCAACGCTCGGATGATGATCTGGTCCGTGATCGATGCGGTCCATGACTTCAACGACACCCCACCTCCCATCGGCGAGCTCCCCATCGAGAGGATGCCGCAGCATATCCTGCTGCGAGGAGTCGTGTGTGGCGTCCTTGAATCCGTCATGGTCCTGCAGGCGCGTAACCAGCTCAACCTCTCGGACGGCGGCATCACCGTCGGCGTCAGCGACAAGGCGCCGCTCCTCATGCAGATGTCGCAGATGTTCCGCAACCAGTACGAGCAGAAGAAGCTCCAGTGGAAGACCTCGAGGAACATCATGCAGTCGTTCGGGGCGGGCGTCATCAGCGAGTACTGGTACTCCAGTGGTTGGTATGGTGACTTCCCGCTGAACTTCGGAGGTCTCTGATGGATGTGCTCGCCCGACACCTCACCGGCGGATTCGACAGCTTCATGAAGACTGCGTTCGTGGAGCGCGTCCGCGAGATCGACCGGCAGAAGAAGGACCGCGGCGAGCTCGAGGGTGGGGCCGACCCGCAGCTCGAGCGTATCGACCTCCCGAACATGGGACCCGAGCTCCTCGAGGGCGTCCACAAGGTGGCGGCCGTCCTCTCCGACGCGAGACGGGAGGAGCTGAAGTCTTCTCAGTTCGCCTTGCCTACTGCCAAGGCGAAGAAGACCGGAGAAGGTGGTGACGTTCAGGCTGGCGAGAAGGGGAAGTACCCCATCCCCGACGTCAAGCACGCCCGCAACGCTCTGGCCCGCGTCAGCCAGTTCGGCAACCCCGCAACCCGCGATGCCGTGCGCCGGAAGGTCTACGCCAAGTACCCCGAGCTGCGCGCCAGCTTCGAGGAGAGACATGGCGAGTCGCCCACCTCGAAGAAGAACGTCACCAAGCAGGAGCAGGGAGGCATCGGCAAGGCGGCCGAGGCCGGCTGTGCTACTCCCGGCGAGAAGAAGAGGTCCGGCGGCAAGGGCAGGGGGATGGCCGTCGGCGCGGGCAAGGGGCCCATCGGGATCCCCCAGGGCCAGAAGGAAGCGGCCCCGGCCACCATCGGTCTGGGCTTCGCCAAGGGACCGGGTATCAGGGAGGACCTCGAGCAGGTCGCCGCCCGGGAGCAGTCGCTGAAGAAGAACGCGTCCATCGCGCGCATCGCCCTCGTGCTGAAGAGGGCTGGCTAGGAGGTTGCCATGCTCGACAAGTTTCTCCTGAACGAATACGAGGAGGAGAAGTGGGCGTCCGAGACGGACCGCCTGGCCGACGTCCTCGCGCGGATCCTTCCCTTCGACGAGCTTGTGAAGTTCGCGCACGAGCAGGGCGTGGGTCTGCCCCAGACGCCACAGATCTCCACCGAGGAGGAGCAGTTCCAGAAGATGGCCGAGGCCGACGCCTGGGGTCGCCAGCTCGCGCGCCAGGCCCTGGGTCTGCCGCTGGAGCTGCCGAAGGAGGCGGCTGAGGAGCAGTCCAAGAAGCCAAGCATCGGCCGTGAGATGCTTCGCGGTGCGCAGCTGGGAGCGGCGGGCGGTCTCACGGGGGGAGGGCTTGCCAGGACATTCGGCCGAGGTCAGGCATTCGACATGGTGAAGGATCCTACCAAGTCGGGTGTTGACATCCTCAAGCACCAAATGGGAGGAGCTGCCATCGGTGCGCTGGCCGGAGGTACTGCGGGGGCGCTGGGGAGAGGAGCGAGAGCGATCGTTGATCGCCGGGCTATCAAGAAGCAGGAGCAGATGCCCAAGGCCGCGGCCCTCGCTCCCGAGCTCCAGGCCAACGCCGCGCGCGTCAAGGCTGCCCAGGACCCGAACAAGCCGGGAGCCGAGACCCCCAACCTGCCAGGTGGCAAGAAGGACCCGCAGCAGAAGCAGGCCTCCGTGCTGCGGGTGGCCTACCTGCTGAAGACCGCACAGGAGACCGGCACCGAAGCCCCGCCGACCGAGGGTCCCCCGGCTGGCCCCGAGGTGACTCCGCCGGCGCTGGAGATCCCACCGGGCAGCCCTGACCAGGAGGCCGCGGCCGCGCTGGCCGAGGACCTGCCTCGCACCATCGGAGCGGCCGTGCTCGCCGCCGGCGCCGCAGGCAAGGGGTCCCCCGACGGTTCCGGGATGCCGGGCGTGGCACCGAGCGGGATGCCGTCCCCCGAGGGAGCTCCCGAACCGGTGTCGACGCAGCCCGCGCCGGGCCCGCAGCAGGCCGTCGCCGGCGCACAGCCGGCAGCCCCGACCGCGCAGCCCGCGGTGCCCCCGCCTCCTGCGATGCCGGCCCCGGCCGCCCCGGCTGGTGCCCCGCCCGCGGGAGGTCCTCCGCCCGCCAAATAGGAGGTGCTCTTCATGGGTCCGATCAGCAGGGAGACCTACCTCCGCGTGCTCGAGAAGCTCGCCGTGAGTGAGGACGTCAAGATCCACCGCATCCAGCTGCAGCAGGCGCAGAGAGAAGACCCCGAGACGAGGGGGATCACCACTGGTCGTCACCTGGGAGCTCTGACTGGAGCACTGGGTGCGGTGGCAGGGAAGCGAGTCGGCAAGAGCTACGGTATCTCCGGACCCCTTCCGACGGCTGTAGGTTCGGTCGTCGGTGGCGTCCCAGGCTACCTCGCCGGCCGGGCAATCGGCAGGAGGGATGCCGCCTCGGCGAAGAAGTACCGCAAGCTCGAGCTCACAGCTCTCCAGCGCATGGACAAGGACATGGGCAAGTCGGCAGCCAGCGATGAGGGATTCATCCATCGTGTGCAGGCTCGGCAGGCCGAGAGGGAGAACGTCGGCAAGCGGGGCAAGAGCCGGGCGCAGCTCGGAGCAGCTCTCGGCGTGCCGGCTGGTGCGATGGTCGGAGGACTCACGGGGGAGCACTTCGGGGGTGAGCCCGGGGCCATCGCAGGGTTGCTGGGAGGTGCCACGGTCGGCGGAGCAACAGGTGGACTCCTCGGGTTCCGGTCGGGCCGCAAGGCTGCACAGAAGGCCCACCGAGGTCGTGCACTACGGATCAAAGCACTTCAGGGCATGAGTCAGGACTGACTCTTGTCCCTGTGATTGCAGGGAGTGACAGCATAACGGGCTGCAAAGGTTGGAGAACTTTGAGCTTTTCGCTTGGAAGAACCAACCTGCTGTGCTACAACACGGTCGAACGCAGCCGAGGTGGAAGTTGCTCGAGAAGACCGCGATCTCTCCCGAGACCAAGGCCCACTTCAAGTCTGGGCTGAAGTACACCGCAGCGACGGGTATCGGTACAGGTCTCGGCATCGGAGCAGGTACTCTCGCCTACGGGCTACTCGATAGGTCAGGACTCGGTCAGCAGTTCCGTCAGCTCCCTCCGGAGACCGTTCGTCGAATCGCGCAAGGTGCTGGAGGTACCCTCGGCGCTCTCGGCGGCATGGCCACCATGCACCACAACCTCAACCTTCGGAAGCGCCTCGAACAGCAGGAGCTCGAGAACGCCAGGGAAGAGGAGCGCAAGGGGCAGGTCAAGGCAGGTTCCGCCATCCGTCTGCTCGAGAAGCGAGCGATGGAGCTGATGGTATGACCTCGTCCCACAACAGCAACCTGGGCCGCGACCCGAGCCAGGAGCCCTGCCAGATTCATCGAGACGAGGAGCCTCTCTTCCTTGCCATCAAGCTGTATCTGTCGTTCCTGCAGGGGCTGTTCGGACAGCTACCCGAGCGGACGTACCGTTGGGATCCACACATCGAGAACTCCGAGATCATCATCACGGACCAGGTGCCTGTGAAAATCGAGGAGGTTGCTCGAGTACCTCACATCGTCACCATCCGAGCGCCGGCGCAATCAGCGGACCTGGCACTGGACCACCGAGTAGGTGGGACTGCGCAGGACCGTCGGCACATGGACCTCATCACCACGACCATCACCATGAACTGCATCGCTCGTGAGGGCCTGGTTGCCCAGCGGGTTGCGTACCTCTGCTACTGGGGGCTGAAGCGCTACCGCCGGGTGCTGATGCGTGGAACACACATCCACGAGACCGGCAAGCAGCTGATGGTCAGCGGTGAGACGCCCCCAGGGTCTCTGGTCTCCGGAGATGCAGACCCCGGCCCGGTGATGGTGTCGGTGACCTCCCCGACGTACCTGCGGGAGAGCTGGTCCATCACCGAGAACATCGACGAGTACCCGATCCTGAAGAGCATCCAGGCGACGCTCAACGTGATCCGGGATGAGGACGTCGTCCCCCAGGGCCCTGCGTCCGAGGAGTGCGGTGGGGACGTCGAGTTCAGTCCGCCAATGTATCGTGGCTCGCGGCTCGTGCATGTCGCAGACATGGACAGGCCGCCCGGCGACGACTAGCAGTTCTGGAGGAGAGACATGGCCAACACGCTGCCGAAGCCCGGAGTCGAAGTTGTCCAGGAGTTCGCGGCCCAGGCTCCGACGATCGTCCAGCCGCAGCTGCTCGGGTGCTCCGTCGGTGCGGCCTTCGAGGTCGTGGAAACACAGAACGCCGACGGCACCGTCAACTCGGACGCCCTCGAGGGCACCTACGATCAGTACCCTGTGGTGGTTCCCCAGAGCGACTTCCCCTCGCCCCGGGGCAACATCGACGAGGTCGACGTCCTCGAGGACGAGATCGAGACCTTCCTGACCTTCGGGTCGGACCTGCTGCAGCTGCCCATCCGTCCCTACGGTGACGCCTTCCTCAAGTCGGTCAACGACTCGCGGCGGGCGGCATTCTTCGTTGAGAAGACGGTGTTCAACCTGGACGGGCTGACCCTCTCGTTCTCGGTCGACCAGGCTTCCCGGCTGTCTACCGACAACGACGTGCGCGTGCAGTTCTCCGGCCTGGGCCTCTCGCCGGCGCAGGTGGCTGACCAGATCAACGATGCCGCGGCGAGCGTCGTCGGTCAGGACGTGGCGTTCGCCTATCCCACGGCCTCACCCACCGGTCTGCTCATCGCCTCGCCGACCTACAGCGCGCTGTCGGCCCTGACCTTCAAGGCCGGGAGCTCGGCGGCCATCGGCTTCGGCCTTCCGGCCACCCAGGACGTGCGCGTGGAGGGCTCCGGCTTCCGGGCCTTCGACGACGCGGACGGGGACCTCACCTCCCCCTGGATCATGTGGGAGACGGGCGGCTGGTACCTGGACGGCAGCTCGGCCGAGGGTTCGGCCAAGCAGACCTGGGGCGGCCTCAACGCCATCACCGGCGCCAGCTTCTACGCCGAGCCCAACACCCTCAAGTACAACGAGCAGGGTGACGAGCTCGAGGAGGGTGGCGCGAACGCCGTGAGCTTCACCTCGAGCACGGGTGAGACGGCGCTGCCCCTGCAGGCGGCGACTGCGGACCTTCCTGGCGACGTGATGTACGGCGATGGCGTCTGGATCAAGAGCGCCGAGGTCATCAAGGTCGAGTCCAGTCGCTTCAAGCTGGGTGTGCTCAACGC